>Ga0066850_10001383_pt1 | contig 12761 bp, 19 predicted proteins | sample ETNtaG_4_FD_67282 | JGI IMG/M metagenome (GOLD analysis project Ga0066850, IMG submission 67282) | Marine microbial and viral communities from oxygen minimum zone, Eastern Pacific Ocean - ETNP201406SV67 | ecosystem: Environmental > Aquatic > Marine > Oceanic | place: Pacific Ocean: Eastern... | reverse complement strand
ATTACTTCTGCAGCAACTCCTGATTCTTTAGCTAACGTTAAATCTGGAACTTATTTAGGAGGGTCTTTATTTAAGGCCGATACAAACTCAGTTGGTAAAATTGAATTCGAAACAAATTTTGAATTTTAATCAGGCTCTTCTATCTGCTCTCTTCCGACCCAATCAATATAGCCGGGGCTGCCTATACCTCCACCAATAATAAATTTCATTGCTTTATCTGCAGAAATATCTAAATATCTAATTTTGTCTGTAGGTATAATTACCATCCATCCAGTATTTGGAACAGGAGTTGACGGCATGTAGACAATTCCATGTTTTTTTTCATTTTCAAAATCAACAATCTTTGTTAAAAAACCAATAGTCCATACACCATCTTTTGGATATTCAATAGCCACTACTGTGCCAAAATCACCACTACCTGAACCTCTAAAAGCACCGGCTATTTCTTTGGATGTAGTATATGTTGCTCCAATTACAGGTATCTTTTTTAATATTGTTTCAATCCACCCAAAACGCCTCCTTGCTGATGCATAATTTGCAAAAATACCTAATACCAAAACTATAACTATTATTAAAATGAAGCTTATACCTGGAAGGCTATTTCCAAAAATAGTTTCTATATAAGGCCTAAAAATCCCATCAATTAAATTGAAAACAAATGTTAAAATAAAATATGTAACAGCTAGAGGGAAAAAAACAAAAATTCCTGTTACAAATCTAGTCTTAAACCAGTTCGCAATTCTTTTCTCTTTTCTTTCTTCAGAATTATTTTCTTGAGACGGGTCCTTAGTCATAATTATTAATATAAAGTAAGTTTTTAAATTTTCATAGTCAAATTAGTAAGTTAGAAATAATATATGTACTATAATTATTTAAACAACAAAACTTATTACCATGAAAACAATTAAATTTATATTATTAATTCTCTTATCAACTATGCTTTTCCTATTATTAGCTTGTGGGTCAAAACAAGACGGACTTCCCGGAGCCAACATTGAAAAAATATCAAACCCTGAGAAAAATCTTGAAATTGATGACATTACGGCACTAGGATTCAAAAAAAATAAAACATATAAAGTAAAAGATCTCCCAGAAGCAAAGTCAGCTTATTATGGCTTTTTAAAAATTCCAAAAGAAAAAATAACAATTGACTACGAACTTAGGTTTTATGAAAATCAAGAAAAGGCTAAATCTATAGGAGTTGAGTGGGTAACAGAAAGAATTGGCAAAGACGCAATTTTAACAAAGGGAGATGCAACTTGGAAAGAAGGTGTTAAGGAGGCTAGGACTTGCGGAGGTGATTCAGGTCATGGGAAAGGTTACTCTCTAGTTGTTGCCTCATCAACATGCAACCTTGCTAAATATTTTGATTATTTTATTTATGGAAATATGATTATTCTCTGTCAAGGAAAGGATATTGAGCAGTCATCCAATAATTGCAGATTAATTTTAAGTAAACTTGAGCCAGCTGCGGAGTAAATAATGGCCTTAAATGTTGTTAGTTCAAAGGTATCTGATATTAGGGTACCTACATCTGATTCTCTATTAGGATCAGACCCATTTCATAAAAAACCAAATTATTCTTGTGTATACACAACCATTGAGCTTTCTAATGGAGTTTCTGGAAATTCAGTTTGCTTCACATCAGGAGCAGGTAATGATTGGATAGCTTATGGAGTCAAGGACATATTAAAGCTTCTAAAAAATTATGATTTCAATGAATTTATTGATAATCCAGGCAAATTATACAAAATGATTAACGACCATCATCAGTTAAGATGGCTTGCAGATGGAGTAAATAGAATGGCCTTAGGATGTGTAATGAATTCTATGTGGGATTGTTGGGCAAAAATTGATAAAAAACCACTATGGAAACTTCTAGTAGACTTAGAGCCTCAAATAATAATTAATTCTATAGATTGGCGATATTTGAAAGATGCAATTCTTCCAGAAGAAGCTACAGACATACTGAATGATAATTTGGCAAATCATGGCAAACTTGAAAAATCTCTATCTGAATCTGGGCCTAAAGCCTATTCAACTGCAGGCTGGCTTGGCCTTTCTGACGAACAAATAAAAGACACTATTAATGAAATGAAAGCTGAAGGTTTTGATTGTTTTAAAATGAAAGTTGGGCAAGACATTAATAATGATATGGAAAGACTTTCTTTTATAAGAGATCAAATTGGATATGATGCAAAATTAATGCTTGATTGTAACCAAGTATGGGGTGTTGACGAAGCAATTCAATATATGAATAAACTGGCAAAATTTAAACCTACATGGATAGAAGAACCCACAGCTAGAGATGACGTTCAAGGGCATCTAAAAATCGCAAAAGCAATAGAGCCTTTAGGAATAAAAGTTGCTACTGGAGAACAAGTTCCATCACCAGTAATTTTTAAACAGATGCTGCAATCTGGAGCCATTGGATTTTGCCAAATAGATGCAAGCAGGCTTGGAGGCGTAAATGATGTTATTGCGGTGATCTTGCTGGCAAAAAAATATAATGTGCCCGTATGTCCACATGGGGGAGGCATAGGCTTATGCAACATGATTGTTCATTATTCTTTATGGGACCAAATCAAAGTTTCAAGTAATTCAGACAATCAGCTAGTCGAATATCTGAATTTCCTTCAAGACGATGTTTTTATATCTCCAGCATCAGTCAAAAATGGGCGATATATTACACCTAAAACATATGGATGGGGGCTTGAAATGAAAAAAGATTTCTTTGAATCCCATACATATCCTAGTGGAAGTATTTGGAAAGATAGAGTCGAATCTGGAAGCATTACATTTACTGCTTAGAGTGTTATTTAAATCTAGAAATATCTTTTTTGTTTTACTAGTAATTTTTATAATTTCTTTTTTAGTTTATTACATTTTTATAGATACTGAGAATGATGATAAAAAAAGTAAATCTAGTTTACCGGATTACGGAGAAGCCTACAGTGATCATGGATTTTAAAAAAACCATAGCCTTTTTATCTGTTTTGTTATTAATGTCTTCGTGCTCTATAAATAACGATCAAGAATATAAAACTAAACTCGAAAATTGTGTATCTGCTCTTACAACTATACTACTTAGCCATAATCATGATGTGACAGCTTTAACTCCTAGATCTATAAAAACATTACCTCCAAGAAATTATTATCCAGAATTTCCAGATCCTATGATGGAGGCAGATGCATACTGGAATCCTGGCGCAAAAAGGACGTTTAAAATTATTGAAGAAAATTGTCCTGCAGAATATTATAACGATGATGTTCTCCAGGAAAGCAAATCATTTATTAATTATGGAAACTAAAAAATTAAATAAAGAAATTCAAATACATATACTTAAAATGATTAATGATCAGTTTATGTATTCTGAAGAAATTATAGAAAAATGTTTTGATTTATATAAAGGTAAAATATCAACCCCTAACCCAAAACTTACTATAAAGAACCAAATTAAAATCCTATCTGATGAAAAATTAGTTGCTTACTACCATGGCTATAAAATAACACCCAGAGGCAAGGCTTTATTGCTAGAATCCTGACTCAAAATATTCGTCTGCTGAAACTTCTAAGTAAGGGTAATTTTTTCCTCTTATTCGTGCCAGCTTAGTTTGTTTGGCCCTTTCTCTTAGACCATTTTTTTTAGCCTCAGAAGTTTTATTAAAACAATTTTTACATGAAACATCTTCTTCAAATAATTCTGACTCTCTGTCAACATCATTTATCGGATTTCTGCACCCAGAGCAAATTTTATATGTCCCTTCCTTAAGTCCTGTTTTAATGGACACTCTCCTATCAAAAACAAAACATTCTCCATTCCATTTACTATTATTTTCATCAATTTTTTCTAGATAGCTTAAAATTCCTCCCTTAAGTTGATACACATTTTTCATTCCTTTCCCAACAAGATAAGAACTAGCTTTTTCACAACGTATGCCTCCTGTGCAAAACATTGCTACTTTTGTATCTTTATTTTGTAATAACTTTTCTTCAGCATATATTTTAAAATCAGTAAAACTTTTCGTGTGGGGATTTTCGGCATTTTCAAAAGAGCCCATTTCGACCTCAAAATCATTTCTAACATCCACAAGTATCAATTCAGGGTCATCTATTAACTCATTCCATTCACCTGCATCTATATATTCACCTTTATTTTTCATAAGATCTAGGTCTTCTTTAAAGGTAACTATTTCTTTTTTAATTCTCACTTTTAATCTAGGAAAAGGTAAAAATTCAGATGAAGATAATTTTTCATTTAAATTATGATATCCAATTTCTTTAAAGTATAAACTCAACTCTGATATTGATTTTTCTGAGCCTGAAACAGTTCCATTAATACCCTCGCTAGATAAAAGTACAGTTCCTTTGATTTTTGAAAAAATACATTTCTTTTTTAACAAGGACTCAACCTCGTATAAATCATTTCTTTCAATAAACTGGTAAAATGCTAATACTACAAATTTATTCAATTAATACTTCCTAATCTATGTCATTAATAACTAAAATATTGATATTTATAACTGTGTCTTCCATGATGATATCAATTTCTCGCATTTTCAGGAAAACTGAAGATGGGAAAATTAATGACGAGAAATCAATAAGCACATCAATATTATCTATCTCTTTTGTATTAATATTAGGATTGATTATAATAATGTTATCTAATTTTTAGGAGGAAAGATGTCATCTCATATAATAACTGGATATTGCAAATTATCTATAGATCAAATGGAGAATTATTATAAAGATTTGACTGATAATGATATAAAAAAGGTTTTTCCCCCACTAAATTGCATTGGTTGGTTAATGGGTCATTCAGCTGTTTATAATTATGAAATAGCAAATAAAATTAAAGAAATAGAAATTCCTGATGAGGCAAATAAATACAGAAATGGACAGCCACATTCAACCCCTGACTTAAAAGATATTGTTAACTTATGGGAAGATTCAGTTCAAACCGTAAAGAATTCACTAAAATTGCTAACTGATGAAGACCTATCATCTAAAATTACTTGGATTAAAGATGGTGAAAAAATCAATTTTGGAACTGATATCTCTAGGATGACATTTCACTATTGGAATCATTTAGGAGAAATAGCATCTGTGAGGCAATTGCTAGGCAAAGACCCCGGAAATCCAGGCTACGGCTCATGGGATTGGAGATATTAATTTACTATCGATAAAAATCTTATTTTTTATCCTTATATTTTTCATTTAGTAAAATTATTAATTCTTCAAGCCTTTCAGCAGCTAAAACATTATCTTCCGATCTTAAAGGTTCAAACATGAATAAGGCGTTCCCATCTATTTGAAAGACTGTATACAATGGTTCTCTTCTAGGGCATTCGCCCCTAAAAAGGGCAGCTCCTGAAAAACCTCTGCATCCTGTTCTTTCAACTTTTGGTCCATAAAATGAGCCTGAGTCTCCGCTATCAGAGTCAGTTTTAGATTGCTCAATAATTTCTGTCTGTTCTAAGCCTGCAATTTGCCCAAAATTATTAGCTAACTCAGGTGTACTATAAAGTATAATTGCTACTTCCCTACCCTTTACGTAGCCCCATCTAGAAAAATCAGCTTCAGGAAAGTTTGTTTCAAATCCACCTTTATTTTTCCAGCCAATTAAGCTCAAATCATCCTGCTCATAATTAAAACTATAATCTTCACTTACACCACATGAAATAAATATAGCAATTAGCAATAAATTAAGATGAAGGAAACTTTTAATTTGATTAAACATAAGTTAATATCATACTGCATTTTTAGAGAATATGAATAATGACAATAACAACCCAATAAGATTAATTGCATCTAGGCATTCGGCTTTCTATACCCCTTTATTACTAACAGTAGATTTAGGTTCATCTGACACTAATTTTATGAAATCATTATCCGATGGGTTTAACTGTGATTATTCTGTTGCTGAAAATAACCAAAATGTATATGAAATGGTAATGAACGATGATATAGATATTGCCCAATCATCAATATCTGGTAGTTGGAACAATGAATATTCAAAAAATATAATCCACTTTGCTGAAATAAATAAAGCTGATGGTTTTTATTTAATAAGACGAGATGGCATCACAGATAAAGAATTTGAATGGAAAGATCTTATTGGGTCTAAAATACTAGTTGATCATTCGAAACAGCCTAATTATATGTTTAAATATGCTTGCTATAAAAAAGATGTTGAATATACAAAAATAGATACTATTGATGCAGGATCTCCTGAGGAAATGATAAAAGCTTTTAGAGATGGAGAGGCTGATTATATACACCTTCAATCACCTCAGTCTATGGACCTGACTTATAGCGTTTATGATGAAAAAGGCAATATAATTAGATCAAAAGTGGGTGAAACGGTTGCCTCAATAGGCAAGGTCATTGGGCCCCTTTCTTTTAGCACTTTAATATGCAAAAAAACATTTACAGAAACTCCTGTTTTTCATAAATTTATTGAAATATTTCATACAACTAAATTATTTGCACAAACTGAAGATTCTTTGAAAATTGCTGAGATTACAAATGAATTCTTTCCAGACACAGAACTTAATTATCTTGATAAAACAATAAAAAATTATCAAAATTTAAATTGCTGGAATGGAGATCTGACCGTCTCTGAAGATCATTACGATAAAACATTAGAAATCTTTAGATTTAATGGCCTCGAAGGTATATTCCCATACTCTGAAAATATTTTAAAGTATGAGTCAGGTAAATAGTTGATTTTGACTTAACTTATCAATTAGTTGCTTTAAGTACCATTCCATATTTTGGATATTTATTTGACCATTCTTGTGCTTCTCTGTCCCAAATCATAAAAAAGAAGTCAAAATCATAGTAGTTAGAATGTCTTTCAAAATCATAGTCAATTGCAAGAGTAAAAGTTGCAGTTTCTTTTAATAATATTTTCTTATTAAGTAAAAAGGTTTTAGAGTCAGTTTTTCCAATTATTTCTTCCTTCTTTCTTGGGTCAGAATTAATATTAGCGGTATATATTACATCATTAACAATTTCAAACATTTGTTCTGGATTATCAATGTAAAACTTTGTTCCAAATCTTATATCAGACTCAAGAGCAATATCTATATCTATAATCTGACCTTCGATTCCTGAAAACCTATATTTATGGATTTCTTTCTTTTCAGAAAAATTATTTACCTGATTTACGCCTATTTCAATTCCTCCTTTATATTGAATAATTGGAGTATTTCTTGGAGAGAACCCAGCATAAACCCATAATAATATAGATCCAGCTATAGCTAATCCTAAAGCAGAAAATAAAAATATCCACACAAAGAAAAATCCTGGGGCATTCATTAATTCTTTTAGTGTTGTAAATCTCGCCCTACTGAGCAAGGTAACCTCCATCAATTATTAATTCAGAGCCTGTAACCCATGAACTCTCATTTGAAGCTAAATATAGTATCCCGTATGCAACATCAATTGGATTTCCAATTCTCCCTAATGGTGTAGATTCATTTCTTTGTTCTCTAACTCCAGGTTTATTATGTAATTTCTTAGTCATATTAGTTTCTAGAAACCCAGGATGAACAGAATTAACCCTTACATTACTCGATGCATACTGAATTGCTGCTGCTTTTGTGAGGGTGGTAACAGAACCTTTTGCTGCATGATAAACAGCTCCCATTTCACTTCCAACTTTACCAAATATAGAAGATACGTTTATAACTGATCCATCCTTATTTTTTATCATTTCTGGGATGATATTTTTCATCCCTAAAAAAACTCCAGTTGAATTTACACTCATTGCTAGTTCCCATATTTCTTCTGATGTATTTATTAAATCCCACCTAGTTTCAGGATTAGATAATGCCGCATTATTAACTAACACATTAATGTTTTTTTTATCTGCTTTAAGAATCACTAAAAATTCTTGCCAAGCTGATTTACTAGATACATCTAGGGATATTTCTTTAAATTGATCTTTATATCCATTTTCTAGTAATTCATCAGTATCTATGGGGTTAATATCACACATGTATACGAAAGCCCCCTCTGAAAGGAAAAGTTTGCTAGTTTCGTAGCCTAAACCAGATCCAGCTCCAGTAACTAATGCAATTTTATTTTTCAATCTTTTATTAATCATTTAAATACTTATTTTATTTTCAAATAGATAAACATATAAATCAACTAAATTAAAACTAATTAGAAGTTTTTTTTAACCTATTAAATCCTTTATCTAATTCTGTGAATTTCGGAAATGATTCACATGCTCCTAATTTAAGAGTGCTAATTGAAGCTGCATATTGCGCGTAATCTAATGAACTTTTAAAACTTGAATTTTCATTAATTTTTGTAGCAAATGCACCATTAAAACAATCTCCGCTACCTACTGGATCAATAGAATCTACTTTATATGATGGAAGTTTTCCGTTTTCTTCTCCAGCAAAAACAATCCCGTCTACTCCAAGTGTAATAATTACATTTTTTGGACCCATATTTTTAATCTCTTTAGCGGCCTTCAATTCATTTCCTGTTATTTTTTTACCTAAAATAAATTCAGCTTCATGCTTATTAGGTGTAATGAAATCAACAAATTCTAGATAATTAGGAAAATTTTTAAACTCTTTATTTGGTGGCCCCGGGTCAAGAATGGTTGTAATATTTTTTGATCTAGCAATTTTTAATATCTTGTAATTTGTTTCTATTGGTATTTCTTGTTGAAGCATAACTATAGATATTGAATCTAAAATTTCAGAGAAAACTTGCACTTCTGTGGATCCATTTCTTGAATTTGCTCCAGGATACACACTAATTTGATTATTATTTTCTGAATCTATATAAATAATTGCATTTCCGGTCATGTCATCATTAATTGTTTTTAAATCTGATATGTCTAAACTTTCATTCAACAAGTCATTTTTAATTTTGTCTCCAAATCCATCATCCCCTACTGAACCAATAAACTTTACATTTTTCTCTTTATTTAGTCTTGATGCTGCTACAGACTGATTTAATCCTTTCCCTCCCAGTGATATATATGAATTGCCACTAAATAGTGTTTCTCCAGGATTGGGAAATCTATCACCCTTGTGAGTTATATCAATATTTGCTGATCCAATAATTACTATTTGATTCATTTTTCTTGTTAGAATTGAAAATATCTGTATTATACATTTTTAATGGGTACTCAAGAAAAAAAACTTCTAGATTATATTTTGCTTTATTCAGTGATTATTTCTCATCACCTATATATTGTTCTATTTATTGCATCACTACCAGTAATGATAATTAAAGCTCCTTGGTATATAAGCATCCCTTTATGTAGTTGGTTTTTAAATGCTGCAATTGGACAAGGCTGGATTTGTCCAATGACTGCCATTGAAAATAGATATCGTAAAAAGGTTGGGCATCCCCAAATAGACACATTTGTTAAGCACTATTACATAAAGCCTTATATGAGATATAAAATTAAATCTAAGATTCGATCTGCTAAGAAAAATACGATTTAGTCTATTTAAATTTCTTCAAACTATGAATTTATTAACTGCTCAAGAAGCTTTACATACTCATTTGGTTTTTCAAATCTAATATTATGCCCAGTATCAAATCTATAAATTTTGCACTCATCAATATTATCTGAGACTTTATTTGCTATGACATCTAACATAATTCCACCTTTTTTATTATTCCCGCCTATCAAATATGTTTTGGCACCAACATTTTTTGCAATCTTTGGAGCATCATGCCAAACCCAATCATTATTATCTCCTGCATCCTGCCAGATCTTTATGTCATGATGAAACGCTAGAGAAGCTCTAATAGCTCCCCAAAAAGGATTTGTTTCAAATATTTCAGGATCAAAAGTTTGATAAGAATATATTGCATCAAGCACTGTTCTCCATTTGGGCTTATGTTCATTGAAAAAATGACTGCCATTTTTATATTTAACAACTTGATTATTTATTAATTCATCTGATATTTCTTGATTTATTATCTTACCCTTTTCTTCTGAGAACCATGGAGGGTCTTCTAATAATTGATGTGTGATTTTAGATCCAAGTTTTGAGGAAATTTGAAGCCCTATACATGCTCCTAAGGAATGACCGACAATTATTAATTCCTCATTTAATGATTCTGCAAATTCAAGTATAGGCGCAGAATAAGTATTAATATCATAATTATCTAAGTGACCGCTTTTATTATGGCCAGGAAGATCTACTGCATAAATTTTATACGAACTAAATTCAGTAATTAGATGTTTCCATACTTCCCATCCACCTTGCCATCCATGTATAAAAAGTATAGCTTTTTTATTTTCAGCGCCATTGAAAAAGTAGTTTAAATCTACGCCTGATGCTTTAAATGTATTTTCAGTCATTATCTCCTTTTCAAAAAAATATTGTAACATTTATTTATTACCAAATTATTAATGATAATTATGAAGCCAGTAATAAAAAATATCATCAATGCCAAAAATCCTATATTAGGTTCTGAAGACGGGGTGCCTACCGTAGTCTCTCTGTATCATGATCATGCTCCTGGAGAATCTAGCAAACACCATTCACATGACTGGGAACATCAAGTTTTTATAACACGAGGAGCAGGAATCATATGGGTTGATGATGTCGAATATCCAATTAAGCAAGGCGATTTTGTCCTTGTTCCCCCAAATTGTACTCATCACTTTAAAAATACTGGAAATTCAACATTAAGTAGAGTTACATTTAACCCTAAAGTTAGTGAAAAATACTTATGAATGAGTTAATTTTTAATCTTATTATTTCTTTCATAATTATTTGGGCAGGCATAGAGATTTTTCTCAATTTTGCAAATAGGATATCTGTATCTGAATCTAGTGTCTCACATAGGAATTTTATGATCAGTTTGAGAGCATTTTCCTTTCTTTTATTTGCAGCAACATTAGTTTTTATTCAAGTTAATTTTGAAATTTTTGATACGAAAATCAAATTTATTTGTTATTTGTAAATGACAAAGATATCTCAATATACATTATTAATTTCAGCAGCCTCATGTGTATTTATTACCTTAGGGCTTAATCATACTCAAGGCTTATTTCTTCTTCCAATGAGCGAGAAGTTAAATACGGGGCGTGAATTATTCAGCTTAGCTGGTGGGCTTGGGGTACTATTTTCTGGTTTATTTGCTCCAATCTTTGGTGGGTTAGCTGACAAATATGGTGCCGGCAAAGCTCTATCTATTTTATGCTTTCTTCAACTATTAAGCTGGATTTGGCTTGGCAATATTGAAAATAATTTTGATTTAATAGGTGCTAGAATACTCTTAGGAATAGGAGTCTCAGCAATACTTGGCATTGCATTATCAGTAACAGGAAAATCAGTTTCTGCTAATAATAAATCATTATTTCTAGGCCTCATAATGGCTTCAGGGTCTTTGGGTCAATTTGTCGTAGTTCCAATTATTAATATAATCATTCAAAATTATGACTGGCAAATGGCTACAGTTGTATCTGCATTTATTGTGTCGTCTATTTTTTTATTCTCTTTTTTAATAAGTAAAAATATATCATCAAAAAAAACTGATTTGCCTCAATCAGAAGATATCAATGAAAAAGAGATTTCAAAAAAACCTCAATCATTAACAGATTCACTTAAAGAAGCTTCAAAAAATAAAAGTTATATTCTACTGACTACCGGATTCTTTGTGTGTGGCTTCCATGTAACTTTTGTAGGCACGCATTTACCTGCCTTTTTAAATGACAATAACCTCGAAGCATGGGTAGGTGCATCAGCATTATCCTTAATTGGGTTATTTAACATCATAGGAACATTGTCTTTCGGATATTTAGGCTCAAAACTATCTAAGAAAAACTTATTGGCATCCCTATATAGTATGAGGTCATTGTTATTTTTAGTATTTATAATTTCCCCTAAAAACGAACTGACTGTCCTAATTTTTGCTTCAGTCCTAGGCATTTTATGGCTTTCAACGGTTCCATTAACAAATGGAATAATATCTGACATATTTGGCCAAGGATATGTAACAATGCTTTTTGGCATAACAATACTTTCTCATAATATAGGATCATTCTTAGGATCATGGATAGGAGGCAGGATATACGATATATACGGGTCCTATGATCCTGTATGGTGGATATGCGTATTATTAGGCTTTACTTCTGCTGCAATCAATTACCCTATTATTATTAAACCTGTAAAAAGATTACAGCAGGCTTAGTCTTATTTTTTTGCTAGATTTATAGCGTTAGTTTTACCGTTATTTTCTTCAATTTCGTAGGTAACTTCGTCACCTTCGTCTAAACTTTCAATTCCAGCAGATTTCATTGCAGAAATGTGAACGAACACATCTTTACTGTTATCATCATCAACGATGAAACCGAATCCCTTTGTGGAATTAAACCATTTAATTTTTCCTGAACTCATAACATCCTCCTTAGTAACCAAAATAAATTGGGAGTGAGTATAGGCGAGACGCCTGTTTATTTATTTAACAGGAAGCAGTATATACCGCTCCCAAAAAAAATAATAGTTGTTTTTTATAATAATTTAATTTACTTTCAATTTTTTTGTTTTGTATTATAATTTTTTTAATTTAGTGACCCTAGAGATATTATCAAATGAATTATAAATATTACTTTGCATATGGTAGCAATCTAAATTTAGGGCAAATGAAGACTAGATGCCCAGATTATAAACTTGCAATGAACTTTACATTGCATGGCTATAGGCTAATTTTTAGATCTGTGGCAGATATAGAAAAATATCAAAATTCAAAAGTTGAGGGTGTAATT
>Ga0066850_10001379_pt1 | contig 12773 bp, 16 predicted proteins | sample ETNtaG_4_FD_67282 | JGI IMG/M metagenome (GOLD analysis project Ga0066850, IMG submission 67282) | Marine microbial and viral communities from oxygen minimum zone, Eastern Pacific Ocean - ETNP201406SV67 | ecosystem: Environmental > Aquatic > Marine > Oceanic | place: Pacific Ocean: Eastern... | reverse complement strand
AAGATGGACCTTTACAAAAAGTTATAGCTTGGTTAATGGAAGAGGATGAAGCACCCAAAACTAAACCAAGAGCAAAACCAAAAAAGATTGTAAAGAAAGATGGACTTTGGCAGAAGTTTACTACGTGGCTTGAAGAGGATGAACCTTCTAAATCTAAACCAGTTCGTAAAGCGCAACCAAAAAAGATTGTAAAGAAAGATGGACTTTGGCAAAAATTCATAAAATGGTTGGAGGAAGAAGAGGTTTCTAAACCTAAATCCGCTTCTAAACCAAAAGCTAAGAAAAAAGAAAAAGGTCTTTGGCAAAAATTCATTGATTGGTTAGAAGAGGAAGATTAATGCCATTCTTAGATGAGCAGTGGCCATTCAAATATAGTTTGTCACCTTGGTATATCAATAATGAAGATTTTGATGGAACGGATTTTGCTCCCTTGCATTTTAATTTAACTAAGGACGTTATGAATCAATTTGCGAAAGAAGCAAGAGATTTTCCTACCAAAGACGGAACTCCTTCTCGTGCAAGGCGGAACAAAGATGATCGGTTAATAATTCGCAGACCTTTTGATGGAATACTAAAGAGATTGAGAAAGATTAATGAAACCGAGTATATGATTTTAGGTTCCAGAATTATTGATAAAAACAGAATCGCTCCAGAAAAATCAATGAATCAGTTTAGATCTTTTGAATATGAATATGTTTTGAATTTAGATATACGTTCAGATGCAAATTTCAATTCACTATTAGAATCACTTTCTTCTACGGAACCAAATCCTCAATTTTTGGAAGGAATCCTCCAGAAAAGAGATCGATTCAGTAAAGATTTCATTTCTGAAAGTGAAATTTCATTTGTTGATGTAACAAATAAGTATCGGAATTCATCAGATAATAAACATTCCTGGTTTGAAGTTTTTTATATTGTTCCGAAAGCTTCTGAAAATAGAGATTTAGAGTTGAAAAGACTTCTCGAATCTAATTTTGATGGCGGCACCCATAAGCGTTATAGAAAATATCAAGAAGAACGTGCAATTCAAATGGTTGCAGAATGGGAAGCAGAACAATCTAGATCTTAATTTCCATGAAATCTTTTGCCATTGTCAATTTTCCTTTGAAAACTGATTTGGCTTCTTGTTGTAATTCTTTTGTTGATCTATATCTTTGTGAGAAGTGAGTCAGAACTAAGTGTTTAACTTTTGCTTGTTTTCCAAGTCTTGCTGCTTCTTTAGTAGTCATGTGCCCACCTTTCTCTGCTGAACTTTTTACTTTATTTGAAAAAGTTGCTTCACAAACAAATAAATCTGCATCCTTTGCAAGTTCAACAATTGGAGCGTAATAAGCAGTATCAATAGTTATTGCAAATTTCTTTCCATGTCGAGCGTAAGTTGCATCCTTTGCTTTGATTTTCTTACCCTCAATAACAACATCCTTTCCTCGTTGTAATCGTTTTAGCGCTATATGTTGAGTTGGAATTCCTTTAGCGTTTAGATATTTAGTATCAATTCTAAGTCTAGTCTTTTCTTCAAATGAATATCCAAAACAAGGAAGTGGATGCTGAAGTTTTAATGCATTGATTTTATATTTATCAGTTTCACAAATTGTTTTAAGTTTTATGTTTGAGAGTTCTTTGATTATTAATCTGTAACTAATTTTTTCATGCTCATAAGCCTTCATTATTGCCGTAATTTTTGTACCCGTTCCCTTTGGACCATAAATTTCAAGAGGATTCTTTCTTTGATTCATAGCCATGCTCATTAGCAAACCCGGAAGTCCAAGAACATGATCTCCATGCCAGTGAGAAATGAAAATCTTTGTAATTTTTTGTGGATTTTCTTTTGCAATTCTAATTTGCCTTTGTGTTCCTTCTCCACAATCGAATAAAAAAGATTCTCCTGAGTAAGTAAATAGACTTGCTGTCTGATTTCTGTTCTTTGTTGGGAATGCTGAAGAGGTCCCCAATATTTTTAGCTTCATGTTGATACATAATCCTTTTAATGTATAAAAGAATAACTTTTTTACACGAAGACTCTAACTTCTTGAGCGCATGTTCGGAAGGGGTACTTCTTGAAAAACAATGGAAAAAGGAACCCTGATTGGAAATAAGGTCGTGCTGAGCACGAGTTCTCTATTTGATCGCAGTGTTTTTGGAAATCTGAACAAACAAGGTGGAATTGAATTAAGTTCCGAAGAAGCACTTTATCTTGTAGAGAAGAAAAAAATTGATGTAGATGTTAGTTTTGATAATCTACGTAGAAAATTTAACAGAAGCAACAAGAATTTTGAAGAAAGATATGCTGTTTTCAGAGATTTGCGAAATCGAGGATATATTCTGAAGAGCGGTTTGAAATTTGGCTGCGATTTTAGAGTTTATGATAAAGGTTCAAGACCTGGAAAAACTCATGCTAAATGGTTAGTTTTTTCTACTAAAGAAAATGCTAAATCTTCTTGGAAAGAAATGTCTGGAATGGCACGAGTCGCAAATTCAACTAAGAAGAATGTATTGGTGGGAATTGTAGATTCAGAAACGGGTGTTAGTTACTTTGAAGTTTCCTGGAGACGACCGTGAGCGTTTATATTGGATGGGTTTGTAGAAATTGCAAACGTGCAGTAGGTTCTGAAAGGCGTTCAATTAGCGTTAAATCAAGATTGAAATGTAAAATTTGTGAGAAGACACAAGTTTATGATGAAAGTATTAAGTCAGGATTATCAGATAATCCATTAGTTATTGTTAAGTGGGTTCAAGAATGGAATTCTCGAAAATCACATTAATTTCTGAGCTTCTTTGACTAGTTTTTCAATTTGTTCTAGTTTGTGTTTCAATTCTCGTTTCTTTCCGAAATTGAATAAATCTACAAGAATATCTTTGAATACTTTGCTATCTTTTTCTTTACTTACTTCCTCATATTGTTCTGGATCTTCTTGACGCATAAATTCTGCAGCAATTTTCTGAGCCACAACCATTTCATCGTCAGTGAAATCAAGATCTGAGAATAGCTCTTCCCCAGATTGTTCTTTTTCTACAGGTTTCTTTTTAGAAGTTTTTTTAGCCATATTTTGAGTAGTTACATTGGTTTTTATTGATTTGTTCAATAGATTAAATACTGAGTCTGAACTGGTTCCTCTTTAGCCAAGATTTGTGTTTTTTAAAATCTGGACATTTTTCTTGAACTAGTTTCCAGAACTTTTTAGAATGATTCATTTCAACTCTGTGACATAACTCGTGTATTACTACATATTCAATTACTTCAGTTGGAGCCATTGCTAGACGCCAGTTGAAGTTAAGATTTCCAGCAGATGAACAAGAACCCCAGCGTGTTTTTTGACCTTTGATGAATATTTTATTTATGTCGTATTCGTTGTTTTCGTTATGGATTTCAAGCAATCCCTCAATAATTCTTCTAGTTTCATCTCTGTAGAATGATTCCAAATCAGTATTCTCGAAGAATTCTGGAGGTTTTAGCTCTCCAAGATGTAGACATCCGTCTTCATTCATAACTAACTCATATTTTCGCCACTGTTTGTTAATCCATGCTGACTTTTTTAGTACAAAAGTTTCAATTTCAGTGGTCGGAATATGGTTTCCTGCGTTAATTCTTAGACCTTCTTCATTGACTCTCAGAGAGATTCTATTAGAGCGAGATCGTCTTTTCAGAACTGTAGGCATACTTAATTGATTGAAAAATTCCATATTAGAACGGTAAATATCCTGAAAGTAGTGGCCAAATGAATGGCGAAGCTGCAACCAAAATACCAAGAATGATGCTATGAATCCAAGTTTCGTGTGTTCCTGGGCCTCTAGATTTAGCAAATACTGCAGATTTTGCGTGAACGATTACTGCTGTAACCAATGCAAGAATGATTAGAACTGCAATTTGATTTTGGAAAAATTTTGGAAGAAATCCTGAATTTGTAGCCAATTCTATATTAAATGCTACAAAAGATAGGCCGATTAAGTAAGTCATTGCACCCACTCCGTGCCCAATTGTAGACTTTGCATCTCCTGATAAATCCTTTACCATGAAACCAATATCTACAATTCCAGCTATAACACCCATAATTATTGGAGGTATTATTTGTAAAGCCATACAAGTTAATTTCTTTAATTCTATTTAAGTATTTTGGAGAAGAAACGCTTTAATAGATTCTTGTTTACTAAGAATTATGCCAAGAGACGTATCTTCTTTTGCCAAGAAGAATGGTTTCATATGGGGACCTGAACCCGAAATATACAACGGTTTAGCTGGTTTTTACACATATGGGCCAATGGGAAAAGCTCTTAAGACAAATGTCGAAGATTCACTTAGAAAGGTTTTTGATGCTCAGGAGTTTTGGGAAGTTGAGACTCCAATAATTGCTCCCGCTCAAGTTTGGAAAGCTTCAGGACATCTTGCGGGTTTTACTGATCCATTGATTCGCGATTCTGATAATAATATTTTCCGAGCTGATAAATTGATTGAGGAATACATGCTTGAAAATGGAGTGAATCCTGATGAAGAAAATGTTGGTTCGTTGAATGCTGAAGCGTTATTGAAATTGATTAAGAAATATGATATTAAATCTCCAAATGGAAAAGTGTTGAAGATGAATATTGAGCACCATAATTTGATGATGAAAACCACTATCGGTACAGATATTGAAGCTTATTCTCGTCCAGAAACTGCCACGACAACTTATCTTCCTTTTAGAAATTATCATGAATATTTCAGAAAAAAGATGCCAATGAAAATTTATCAAGTGGGTAAGTCTTTCCGAAATGAAATATCTCCAAGACAGAGTGTTATTCGTGGAAGAGAATTCACACAGTTCGAAGCTCAATTATTTTTATTTGAAAATGAGAAACATGATTTTGAAGATTTTGACAAAGTTAAAGATGTTAAAATTCAATTGTGGTCAAGCAATGCTCAATTAGAAAAGAAAGGTTGGAATTCTGTAACTCTTAAAGATGCTTTAAAGAAAAGCGTAATTAAAAATAAATCTTATGCGTGGGCGCTTTCTTTGGCGCAGGAACTTGTAGATAAGTTAGAAATCCCTGCAGATAGAGTTAGATATAGACAACATCATCCCGATGAGAAAGCATTCTATTCAAATGATACTTGGGATTTGGAATTCAGAACAGATACTTTTGGTTGGATTGAAATTGCAGGAATATCAGATAGAAATGATTACGATTTAACTCAACACGCCAAGGCGTCGGGACAGAAGCTTAACATTGGCGGCGAAACTCCACACATTATTGAATTAGCATTTGGATCTGATAGAATAGTTTATACTCTTCTTGATGTATTCTTGGATGAGGAAAAAGTTGGAAATGATATGCGAGTTATTTGGCGCATTCCAAAAGAACTAGCACCAGTTCGATTTGCGGTATTTCCTTTACAGAATAAAGACGGCTTGCCTGAAAAAGCTCGAGAAGTTTATGAAGAACTTTCTAAGAATTATAGATGCTTACTTGATGTTAGCGGTTCAATTGGAAAAAGATATCGTAGACAGGATGAACGAGGAACTCCGAACTGTATTACTGTAGATTATGATACTCTTAAAGATGATACTGTGACTCTGAGAGCTAGAGATAGTATGGAACAGAAAAGAATAAAAATTAACGATCTTAAGAAAGTAGATGTTAGTTAAGATATTTGGACTTGCAGATTTATTGGCAGCTATGTTTTTGCTTATGGTTAGTTTTGATATTTTTATTGTTGATGCTATGGTAAAAACAATTATGCTTATACATTTATACAAAGGAATGTTGAGTTTTTTTTAAATATCAAAATTTACAGATTCTTCTGATTGACCTTGATTTTTATTTTCATATAATGCCATTAAATAAAATAAATCTGATAATCGGTTTAAGTATTTGATAATTATTGGATTTATTTCTTCAACTTCCGAGACCCGAACGATTTTTCTTTCAACATTTCTTGATTGAGTTCTTACAATGTGGAGCAAAGAGGCAATTTCAGTTCCACCTGGTAAAACAAAATTTGTAATCTTAACTTTAGTTTCATATTCTTCAACACTTTCTTCAATTCTTTGAAGATGTCTTTCTTGCAATCTTTTTGTCTCACGAGTATTCATTGGTGTTGCTAAATCTGATCCAATTACAAATAATTCATTTTGTATTGTTTTTAGTTCTGTTTTAAATTTTTCAGAATAAGTTTTTGAAACAATTAAACCAATTTCAGAATTTAATTCATCAATATATCCAACTGAATTAATTTTTCTTGATCCCTTTGAGATTCTGCTACCGTCAAATAGGGACGTTTCTCCTTTATCACCAGTTTTTGTAGAAATTGACATTATTAAGAACAGCCACTTGTTGCACCACAAACATCGCACAACTCACAAGAACCATTTTGTCGCATCATCATTGCGCCACACTCTTTACATTTATTTCCAGTGTAACCCATTGCCTTTATTGCATCTGAACCATCTTCAACACCGGCTTCAACTACTTTTTCTTTATTTGGCGTTAGTCGTGTTTGTACTATTCCTTGAATATGTTGTCCACTCAATACTTCCTCAATTTTTCGTAAGATTGGATGATCTGACCATTCACCAAAACATTCTTCAACTACTTCTTGAACGGGATATCCTCGAGCCAATGAGAAACTTATTGTTTTACTTACAAAGTCCAACATTTCTTGATTGCTTGGATTAGTTTTTGGCATAACTAATCTCATTCCAACTAGTTGACCGTTTGGACTTACATGTGAGTGAACGTATAAATCTTGAGGTCCGATTTTATGATTTGAAATTTGCTCAATATAATTTGTGATTTTTCCACCACCTATTTGTTCCGAAGTCGTTTCTTCTTTGAATATATTTTCAAATTCTTTGTTGAATCCCTTTCCAGTTGAAAGAGGTTGACTTAGTTTACTTTCATTTCGATAAAGTGCAACTGCTTTAATTGAATATTTCCAGCTGTCGAAATATGCGTTTTTGATATCTTCAATTGTCGCATCGCTCGGCATATTTATTGTTTTACTTATTGCTCCGGAAATGAAAGGTTGTGTTACAGACATCATTTTCAAGTGAGCGCTGTGCTTAATGAATCTCTTTCCTTTCTTTCCACATTTATTTGCGCAGTCAAAAACAGAATAATGTTCACCTTTCAAATGAGGTGCTCCTTCAACAGTCATTGTTCCGCACAAGTATTCATCTGCTTCATCAATTTGTTCAGTGGAAAATCCAAGTTCATTTAGAATATTTAATTTTGGATCGTTAAGTTGCTCATCGCTAAGGCCAAGTACATTATTGCAAAAATCTTTACCAAGAACATGTTGATTGAACATAAAGTTAATATCAAAAGCTCTTGATGCCTCAGCTTCTAATTTATTTATTTGCTCTTCAGTAAATCCCTTTTCTCTTAAATTTTGATGATTAATATATGGTGCATCAGCTAAACTTCCATGACCAATACAATATTTTTCTATTGATCTAACTTGATCTTCAGAATAATTTAGTTTCTTTAACGCAGATTTTAGAGAATTGTTTACAATCTTGAAATATCCTCCTCCTGCAAGTTTCTTGAATTTTACGATTGAGAACTCAGGTTCGATTCCAGTGGTATCACAATCCATTACTAATGCGATTGTTCCGGTTGGAGCAATTACTGTGACTTGTGCATTTCTGTAACCGTGTTTTTGTCCAAGTTCTAATGCTTTATCCCAAGAGTTTTGAGCTGCACTCAATAAATCTTTTGGACATAATTCTTGATTAATTCCTGTTGGTAAAATTGAAAGCTTTTCGTAGGATTCTGATTTAGCATTGTATGCTGCTCTTCGATGATTTCTAATAACTCGCAACATTTCATCTTTGTTCTTTTCGTATTCTGAAAACGCACCAAGATTTCCAGCCATTTCAGCAGATGTTGAATATGATTCTCCACATAAAATTGAAGTTAGTGCTCCAGCTATTGCTCGACCTTTATCCGAATCATAAGCAATTCCCATTTTCATTAATAGTGAACCGATATTTGCATATCCCAATCCGAGTGTTCTGTAATCGAAACTTTGCTGTGCGACAATTTTGCTTGGAAATTGCGCCATCAATACTGAAATTTCTAATGCAACCGTCCATAATTTTGTTGCGTGTTTGTAAGCATCAATATTGAAGGTTCCAGTTTCATCATCATAGAATTTGTCTAAATTAATACTTGCCAAGTTGCAAGCAGTATCGTCGATGAACATGTATTCTGAACAAGGATTGCTTCCATTAATTCTTCCACTAACTGGACAAGTATGCCATTCATTAATTGTCGAATCAAATTGTAATCCTGGATCTGCGCTAACCCATGCACTCATTGAAATATCATCCCATAATTTTTGCGCTGGAACTTCTTTGTAGAGTTTTCCGTCTGTTCGATTTTTTAATTGCCAATTTGCATTATTTTGTAATGCTTCCATATAATCATTTGTTACTCGAACACTGTTGTTGCTGTTTTGTCCTGAAACAGTGAGGTATGCTTCGCCCTCATAGTGAGTATCAAACTCTTTCATGCTTAATTTTCCAACACCTTGTTTTGCTAATTCTAAAGCTCTTAGAATTAATTGAACTGGAACCTTTGCATTATTAGCATTTCGAATTGAATCCCTTAGTAGTGTATTTTCTTGTAGATTTAATCCGTGTTTATTTGCTGCCTTCAAAATATTATTTGTATGTTCTTTACATACTATGCTTCCTGCGACAAGACTTGCAACTTTGTCTTCTTCTGATGCCTTCCATTTAATGAAGGATTCAATTTCAGGATGGTCTATGTCTAGAATGACCATTTTTGCAGCTCTTCTTGTTGTTCCACCGGATTTAATTGAACCTGCAGATGTGTCGTTGATTTTTAGGAAAGACATTAGTCCTGAAGAACTTCCGCCACCTGAAAGAGTTTCTCCTTTACCGCGAATTGATGAGAAATTTGTTCCAACTCCAGAACCGTATTTGAAAATTCTTGCTTCTCTTGTAACTAAATCAAAAATTCCTCCTTCGTTTACTAAGTCATCTCTAACTGAAAGGATGAAACATGCGTGAGGTTGAGGTCTTGAATATGCATCAGGAGATTTAGTAAGTGTTCCAGTTTTTGGATCAACATAATAATGTCCTTGAGGACTTCCAGTAATTCCATATGAGTAATTTAATCCAGTGTTAAACCATTGCGGAGAATTTGGAGCACCCATCTGATTTAATAAAATGAAAGCCATTTCTTCGTAGAAAGCTTTTGAGTCTTTAGTTGAATTGAAATATCCAAATTTTGTACCCCAATCAGTCCAACATCCAACCATTCTATGAACAACTTGTTTGAGACTGGTTTCTGAACCAACTTCTGGAACTCCTGCCTTTCTGAAATATTTCTGAGCAAGAATATCTGTTGCAATTTGAGACCATTGTTTTGGAACTTCAACATTTTTCATATCAAAGACAACGGATCCATCTGGATTTCGAATTGTTGATGTCCGAAGATCATAAGCGAACATATCATAAACTGAAGTTTCAGGTTTTGTAAAAACTCGATTAACAACTATTCCTTGAGTTGCGATTGTTGACTCTGCCGGTGGATTTTCATATTCCATTATAGTAATAGTTGGAGAGATATAACTGCTCCGAGGTAACTTCCAGAATGGATTTTCGTTTAAATTGGTTTATCTGGTTGAGCATCTATTTTTGTAATTACTTTATGTGAGTATAGGTTTATCTTCTCTCAAAAGTCGTGAATTCTTCCTGTTGTTTCGTGTATTGAATTTGAACGGTTTTCACATTTGCAAGCTTCGGACCTTGATGACACCAAAGTTCTAGTTCTTTTATAAGAGGTTTAGTTCCGTTAGCAATAATTTTCACACTTCCATCTTCCTGATTTTGAACAAATCCCTTTAGTCCAAGTTCTAATGCAAACCTTTTTGTGTGAGCCCTATAGAAAACTCCTTGTACTTTTCCAGTGACTAAAATTTCAGCGCATAATTCTTCCATTTTTTCTCGTTTCGGTTAATTAACATTCCTCCAATAATCAGTACACTTAAGTATAGTGTTGGATTTCCTGCCAGTACTTTTGCTCCATCGAAGAATCCGAATGGGATCATGTTTAAGATTAATAGCCACAAGTTAATACGTCTTGAAATTATGAATGCATTGTTATGTTTTGGCCATCTTTTACTCAGAAGCGCCCAATCCGATAGCCAGTATAATGCGAAATTTGCTGCGGGTCCGGCAAGTGCTAGAACGGCAAATTCTGCAGGGAAATTATGTGCTGCAGTACTTGTAACAAATGCTGGAATGAAGAATATTATTGGTGATCGGACGAATCTTAGCATTACTCCGATTGCTAATCCCCAAATGCTAATATGCAAAACTGAATCAAATCCTAGAAATAATCCAACTCCTTTGTGTGCAAGCTCATGTAAAATTACTGCAGGTGCAACAATCATTGCAGCATATTTTATATCTTCGAATGCAAGCGAAGGTCTCAAATAATCTAAGATATCTCTCGGTCTTTGAATGAATCCTGAGAAAATATAGCCTAACGCAGCGGTTAGGATAGCTAAATCGATAATTTCCTGAGCAGTTATTAGGACCATGCTTTTGTATGTTCTGGATGTTTTTATAACTTGTTTTAGTCCAGTCTTATCACAATCTTTATAAAAGCTGTTACGAAGTCAGAGTATGGCAATGTATAAGTATCTGCAAAAGCTTTGGAAAAGACCGAAAGAACATTTTGGTTCTGATGCTTGGAAGGAATGGTTAGTTTACCTTCGTAGCAGACCGGCGTTTGAAAAGATTACAAAACCAACTCGACTTGATAGAGCTCGAGCACTTGGGTACAAAGCTAAACAAGGAATTTTTGTTGTACGGGCAAGTATGCCTAAGGGAACAACTAGACGACCTCGATTCGCAGGTGGTCGAAGACCTAAACGATATTACAGACGATACACTCCGTCTCAAAGCAAGCAAGCACTTTTAGAAAAAAGAGCTGCTAGAAAATATCCAAACGCAGAAGTTTTGAATTCTTACTGGGTTGGAGAAGATGGAAAACACGTTTGGTATGAAATAATTTTTGTTGACAGAGATCATCCAGTAATTCTTGCAGATAAGAAATTAAATTGGGTTAAGAGTTCAGCTAACAGATCAAGAGCATTCCGAGGATTAACTTCAGCTGGTAAAAAAGGTAGAGGATTAGTTCGGTAAACTGTTTTCTTGAGACTATATTTTTTTATAACTACGTAGCGCGATTTTTAGTCAATGGCGTTTTCAAAGCAACTTACTGCATCTTTTGATAATGCTTTGCGACAAGAGCATACATTTCTTTTTTTAGAAGTCAAGACCGGCGCAATTAGAGATTCAACATTAGTCAGTACTGTTGAACGTGCGAATACTCTTGAAGATTATTTAACTTCTCGAGATTTAGGTGAACCAAAAGTTTATTCTGGTGCAATTGGATTTGATAAAGGTCATTGTATTAGAGATTTATATTTACCTGCAATTAATGAACTTGATTTAATTTATGGATCTAATAAATTTGAAGCCTTACGTTTGGAGAGAATACTTTCAAACATGCGAAAAGAAAAAAGACACTCTGAATTATTTTCAGTTCTTTCTCCTGAAGTTGTGGCTCCAGTTAAAAATCGAGCATGGTACCTGCGTAAATTAAGGAGAAAAGGCATACGGCGCACGCGGTTGAATTCCCCATTAAATGAATCAACTAATGGAATTATTCCTGAAGAATATGTTGCTCAAATTTTAGGAGAGTTAATTCCGACCGCTCAAATTTTTACTCGAGTAAATATTAATGGTAGTATAAATATTCCAAATACTTCAGGAAATCTTGAGTATATGATTAATGAGGAAGAGAATGGTTCACGAAATGAATTGGATGTTATTTTGATGGCTGAGAAAGAAAAAATTGATGATGCATTAGTTAAGTTACATAAAACGCCTTACAATTTAATTGATTTGAAATACAAACTTCAACTTCAACGAAGATTGTGTGATGAACAATCTTAAAAATGTATTTTGTTAACTTATTTTATGAACAACTTACGTAAACTAATTCGTTACACTTTAGTAGCATTTATAATGGTTTTCGCCATTAATTTATTTATGGTAGATAAAGTTGCAAGTAAAGGAGATACTGTTGCAGTTGATTATTGGTTGACTGTTGATGGAAAACAAATTGATACATCTGAAGGACGAGGAGTATTTGAATTTACTCTTTTTGCAGGACAAGTAATTCCTGGTTTTGATAAAACTGTAGATGGAATGAAAGTTGGTGAAGAGAAGACTGTTTCTCTTTCAGGAAATGATGCTTATACAGCAGGACCTCTTGCTGGAAAAGTATTAAACTTTAAAGTAATTTTAAGAGAGATTAAGTAGATTTTTAATCTCTTATTTTTTATTTTTATTATGCAAGATGTAGTCATGCTTCCATCAAAACCTGAGAAATTTATAAGAGCAGCTCGAGAATTTGGCTATTCTGATTTGATATTTCTTTTTGAAGGAAAGAGTGCTGAGTTTAATAGGTTGAAGAAAAGATTTGATGTAAATATTGGTTTGCTGTTTTCACCTAAACATATGGATGACTTTCAAAAATTGAAAAAGTATGATAGACCAGTTTTGATAATTGGCTCTGCAACTGATGAGAAATTATTGCGTCGGATTTTGGAAAATAAGAAAATTCATGGTTTTACAAATGTTGAACATGAATTTGGAAAAGATCATACTCATTATCGTAAATCAAATATGAATCAAGTTCTTGCTAAGATTGCTTATGATAAAAATAAAACTTATTATGTAAATTTTGCT
>Ga0066850_10001375_pt1 | contig 12799 bp, 12 predicted proteins | sample ETNtaG_4_FD_67282 | JGI IMG/M metagenome (GOLD analysis project Ga0066850, IMG submission 67282) | Marine microbial and viral communities from oxygen minimum zone, Eastern Pacific Ocean - ETNP201406SV67 | ecosystem: Environmental > Aquatic > Marine > Oceanic | place: Pacific Ocean: Eastern... | reverse complement strand
ACTTAAGTGACTAGTGAAGATACTCTGTTGATTTTCTTTGATTAAATCAATTAGTCTAAGATCTTGTATATCGTTAGAATTATAATCAAATAATTGATTGAAGAATGAGTTTGAAAATTTTATTTTAAAGGCTTCATCAAATATTATTATACCTTCATGGAGATTGTTTACGATATTTTTGTAATCTTTAAAATCTATTTTCATCAAAAATCAAATTTATCTGGAGATATCATACCCCCTGATATAATTATGCTTAAACCTTCTTCAACAGATATATCTGATTCGATTATATTTATTTTTTCAGTAATAATTAAATATCCTGATGTTGGGTTAGGTGTTGTAGGTACAAATAATTTGTAACATTCATTATTATCTTTGTTCTTACATTCTCCTGTTACCATTGCTAAAGTCCACAAGTCTTTTCTTGGATATTCTAAAAGAACCACTTTTTGGAAGGCTTGATTATTAGGTTTGCTAAAAGTATTTGTTATTTGTTTGATAGTATTATATACCTTGTTTACAATTGGTATTTTATCAAGTAGTCTTTCAAAAAATAAATATATTTTTTTACCAATAACATTTGATACTATGAGTCCTAAAGTATATAGAAAAATTATAGTTAAAATAAAACCAGTAAGATATGCAAGTGTATCATAGAATTTTAAGATAAAGACAAAATTATCAAATAATTCAATACTGTATAGTTTGTCTATTAAGTATTTTCCGGGTTTTGAAAAAAATATAAAAAGATTCTCGATAATCCAATAGGTTATTGCTATCGGAATGATCGACATTATACCTGTCGCTAAATATTTTTTATAATTCTTCATAAAGAAAATAAATTGTTAAGTAATTTAGGTTATTAATTATAGTCTTTCAAATCTTTTATCTAAATCTTCAATCGATAAATTTATAATTATTGGTCTTCCGTGAGGACAATAATATGGATGTTGAGTTGAAAACAGCTTATCTATTAAGGAAACACACTCATCATTTTCTAATATGTCCCCTGCTTTTATAGCAGCCTTGCATGCATACGTAGCTGCAACATAATCAATAAAAGTAGAATTTAATTTTTTATGTTCAATGTAATTTCCCAGTATGTCATTTATTACTTCTTCCTCATTCCCTATGTTTAGTTCTGGTGGTGTCCCTTCAATGATTATAGAGTCTTGTCCGAATTTTCTTAAATCAAAACCAATCTTAGTAAGATATGGCAATATTTCAAGTAAATGATTAAATTCGTCAGGTGGAAAATTTAATGTGATTGGAAACATTATTTTTTGAGAATCAATGCCTCCGCTTTCAAGAGATTTTTTAGCTGATTCATATATAATTCTTTCATGTGCAACATGTTGATCTATTATAACAAGTCCAGATGATATTTCTGTCAGTAAATATTTATTATGTATTTGCCAAACTTTAATGTCTGTTAATATTTCATCATTTTGGTTTTGAAACATCTTGTCAATAGTCGTATCAGAGATATTTTTGTTAATATCAACATTTGAGTTTTTATATGTTAAAGGCATATCTATAATACTATTATCATAGTCTTCTTTTGGAATGTAAAGATTTGGAATTACATTTCTAAAATCCTTTAATTTTTTTACTATTGTTTTTTTTAAAAGATGTTGAATTTTCAATTCATTGTCAAATTTAATCTCTGTTTTTTTAGGATGGACATTGACATCTATTGAACTCTCAGGTACACATATATTTATATAATAAAATGGATATTCTCCTCTATTGGTAAGTGATTGGTATGAATTCATTACTGTGATATCAATGAGACGATTTGTAACATATCTATTGTTCACAAATATATGTTGGTGACCTCTTCGATTTTTCAGAATAGAAAGATTTCCTATGTAGCCAGATATAGTGTGATTTTCATGTTCGAAATTTAATTCGAGTATATTGCCTTTGTAAGTATTACCAAAAATATCTATTATCCTATTGTAAGAATTAGTTTTAATTAAATTATATATACATTTATTGTTATTATACAATTTAAATGATATACGATTATTGTTGAGTGCAAATACTTTGAAAATCTTTAATATTTTACCATATTCATAAGTTTGTTTTTTTAAAAATTTTTTTCTTGCTGGTACATTGTAAAATAAGTTTTTAACAGATATTTTAGTCCCTTTAGATAAATTAGCCGGTTTGATATTTAATTGTTTTCCTCCGCTAATCTCAATTGAAAAAGATTGTCCATTGTTATGTGAGATTGCTAATAATTTTGATACTGATGCTATGCTTGGTAAGGCTTCCCCTCTAAATCCTAATGTTTTTATATCAAACAAATCATCCTTTGATGAGATTTTACTGGTAGCAAAACGTTTGAAAGCCATTTCTAAATCATTATTTGACATACCAATTCCATCGTCTATAACTGTAATTTCCTTAAGTCCTCCAGAAGTAATATTTACCGTTATGTTTTCACTCATTGCATCAATTGAGTTTTCTATTAATTCTTTTACTATTGATGAAGGGTTATCTACAACTTCCCCGGCTGCAATTTGGTTAATAAGCTTATCATTTAATTTTTTTATTAAGTTCATTGTTATTTGATTAAGATTTCTTCAATATAAGATAATATTTTATGATGTAAATCATCAATTTGCTTTAAGTAGTAGTCTGATTTTTCTAAGTAAGATTTACGGTATTTTTTAGGTAAATCAAATAAATTTATAAGAATATTGTAGTATGCACCTTTAGATGCTGCATATATCATGTGTGCAGCTACGCCAATATCAGATATTGAATTTATATTTCCTTTTTTTGACACATTATAAGTTTCCTTTATAGCTTGAGTACATGTTTGTAATATTTTAAAAGGTATATCTGTTGCATTTAATGTAGCTTGCAAGATTTCATTATTTCTATATTCAATTTCAGTTGTATTTTTTTTTGGTAGTCGGCGTGCATTGATAATTCTATTATAAGCCACTGTGTCATCATTTACTGCTTCTAAGAAAATTGATTTATATTTTTGACTAATAATAGATGAATTGATATGAAACTCTTTAAACTTAATATATTTTTTATTATTATATGTTAAGTTGCTGACCATTGAAGTTAGTGATGCTCCCATCGAGCCAGAAAGTGCTGATACACTACCACCGCCAGGTGCAAAACTGTCTCTTGAGACTTCATTGACGAATTCATCACAAGTTAGTGATGTAAGCTTATTGTCATTTTGTATACATGATTCAATAATTTTAGAACTTGGTGCAAATGATGTTATGTCATTTAGTCCAAGTGATTTTATTGCAATGTTAATAATATCTATTTCAGGTATTCCTGAGGATCTATTTTGTTTTTGTAGATAATAATTTCCTGCGTCAATAATGGCAGTTTTGGGTACCAAGCCTACAATTTCACTTCCTGTGACTCTTAAACCACGTTTTCTTGCTTGTATTCTGACTTCTTCAAATGTGCGATGTAAGGATGTCTTCTTAAAATTTGTTAAATTAATAGAAACTTGAGCTTGTTTGTATTCATCAATGTACCATCCAACCGCTTTGCAAAATTTAAGTTTTCCTGGTTGCTTTAATCCTAGTCCATCATTATCTCTTAATATTTTACCATCTTTATCTCTTTTTAATCTTCCAGTCTCTCTTATATCTAATGCTATATCAGTAGCAATTTTTTTATCCTTAGTGTTAAGATTAACATTATATGCTATTAAAAATTCTCTTGCCCCAATAGCAGTGCAACCACTTTTTTTGTTTAATTTAGTTGGGCCGAAATCTGGTTTCCATTGTTTTTTAAGAATTTTATCTGACATGCTTTCATATTCACCTTTTCTAATATTGGATAAGTTTTCTCTATCAGATTTAGTTGCAGATTTTTCATATAAGAATATTGGAATATTTAAATTATCAGCTACTTTTTTACTAAGTTTTTTAGAATAATCAATACAATCTTTCATTGAAACACCTTGTATGGGGATTAATGGACAAACATCTGTAGCTCCCATACGCGGATGTTCACCTTTATGGTTTCTCATATCTATATTTTTTGATGCAAACTTAATTAGATTATATGCTACATTGATTACATTCTCAGGATACCCTACAAATGTAACTACAGTTCTATTGGTATCCTTGCCAGGATCAACGTCTAATAAAAAAACCTTACTTTCTGCTTTGACGATAGATTTTATACCAGAAATAAAGTTTTGAGATTTTCCTTCACTAAAATTTGGTACACATTCGATTAGTTTCATAAGTTCCCTATATATTTAATTAGATATATTACGATAAATAAAATAATAATATTTTTAAATATGTTAATAAAATAACTTGATTTACGCCAACTTGTGTTTCTTAATTTTTCTAACATCTAGATTAATAATGAATAGAATAAATTAACAATAAAATCTAGAATGTTATAAACAATTTGGTATAAAGGGTGAAGTAATAATCCTATAATAGAAAAACCAGACACTAGGCCGATTAATATTACTGCCATAAGTATTTTTGGACCATATGTATGTAAATTGTAAGTGAATTGTGGATATTTTTTTGATAATAAATTCCCAAATATTTGACCACCATCAAGTGGGTACAATGGAATTAAATTAAATAAAGCTAAATATATATTGATTTGAATAAAAATCTGAAGGAATGTTTGTACAGTATCATTTAATAATGATTTATTTATATAAAATATAGTATAAACTAAAAAAATCCCAATAAATGAAAGAATTATATTAGAAATAGGCCCAGCAGCTGCTACTTTAATCATATCCTTTCTTGGATTATTAAGATTGTGTGGGTTTACAGGCACTGGTTTTGCATATCCAAAACCTATAAAAAGTAACATTAATGTACCTGCTGGATCTAGATGTTTTAAAGGATTTAATGTTAGCCTTCCATTTAAATAAGCTGTGTTATCTCCATAGTAATAAGCTGTTATTCCATGAGAATACTCATGGACGCAAAGTGAGAGAACTAATGCTGGAATTAATAATACTAATATTTCAAAATCTAAGTTTAATAACATTTTAACCTCTTGGGTGGAATTGTTTGTGAATATCTTTTAAATAAGTTTTGTCAATATGTGTGTATATTTGTGTTGTAGATATACTTGAATGACCAAGTAGTTCTTGTACAATCCTTAAATCAGCACCGCCTTCTAATAAATGTGTTGCAAAACTGTGTCTAAATGTATGTGGTGATATATTTTTATCTATCGTTGATTTTTTAGCTTGAACTTTTATAATGTTCCATATTGTTTTTCTTGATATTTTCTTACCTCTATTACTTAAATATATAATGCCTTTTGAGTTGCTTCTCCTAGATAGACCAGGTCTAACATTGTTAATGTATTCAACAAGATCAATTTTTCCTTTTTTACCAATTGGAACTAGTCTTTCTTTTCTTCCCTTCCCCATGACTCTGATAATACTATCATCTAAATGTAAATTTGTTAAATGTAGCTCAATTAATTCACTGACTCTTAATCCGCACGAATATAAAAGTGATATGATTGATTTATCCCTTAAACCATTAGATTTTTTTGTATTAATTGAAGAGAGAAGTAAATCAATATCCTCAACGGATAATGTGGTTGGTAATTTTTTTATAGGCTTAACAGATTTTATAATTTTAGTCGGATCTATCATTGATAAATCATTTAGAAATAAATATTTATGAAATCCTTTAAGACTAGAAATTTTCCTATTTAAGCTGGCAGTAGAAAGCTCTTCATTGATATTATATGAATATTGCGATATATCATTGATATATTCTCTTGTAGTATTAATTTTTATATCCTTAAATATTTTGATATTTTTTTCATTTTCTAAATATTCAATATAATGCTTTAAATCTAACCAGTAAGATTCCAGGGTATTTTGTGATAGTTTTTTCTCGAATTGTAAGAAAGCTAAATATTTTTTAACGTCATTCAGCATACTTTTCCTTCTTTTTCATTATTTCTAAAAGCTTATTGAAGGCAATATTAAGTCCTCTGTTTGCATATGCAACTATTTTCATGTTTTCGTCGATTAATGTGATAGCTGGTATTCCAGTAGGTTTAATCCACGAATGAAGATTTTTATTAAAATCTGCTAAGATTGGAATTTTTTCATCTGGATAATTTACATACCATTCATTGACGGTATCGAAAGTGGCATTTTTTCTGAATTCATCTTCGTATAAAACTGTTATAAAATATATCTCATTATTATGAATAAGTTCATATATAATATCATAATCATCTCTCCACCAATTTTGTGTTTTGATTTCATTATCACCATAAGTAATCCAATTAGATAACATGTGGCATGGGCTGCACCAATCTGCAGACATTTCTATTAATATATATTTATTTTGTTCAGAAAAATCATATATCGAAACATGTTCATTGAATTGATCAATACCAGTAAAGTCAGGAAAGTAATCTCCATCTTTTGGAAAACAGTATGAGCCTTTTGGTATTCTTAGACAATTATTATTTAAGCAATCATTATTGCTTGTACATGAACATCCTACTTCAGATGGACAATCTGGGATAATATTTGAACTATTTATTGGAGGATTATTATTTGTTGGCCATCCTCCTTTATACTTTGTTAACGTTTCATCAATGGAATACGTTAATGATAAAGTGCTTATTAATAAAATGATATTAAATAATATTTGGTACATTTATCGGCAAATGGCTGTTTGTAGTTTTTTTATATTTAATATTTAAATCGATTATTTTATTATTACTAAATTTGAAGATCCACGGTTCACACCATCCTATTTCAGTTTTTAATATTTCATCCTCAGTGATATTTAATAAAAATTTCACAATTGCTCTTATACTATTTCCGTGTGCAGATATTATTATATTCCTTGTGTTTATTAAAGATAAAATATTGGATTCAAAATATGGAACACATCTATTATATGTCATTTCTAATGATTCACCACTCGGCGGAGGTGTTGAATAGCTCCTTCTCCAAATCTGGACCTGATCTTTCCCGTACACTTTTGCTGCCTCAGCTTTATTTTGCCCAATCAAATCACCGTAATCTCTTTCATTCAACCTTTCATCTTCGGTTATTGGTAAATTTAGATTAAGACCACTTAGAATTATATCCAATGTATTCTGTGCTCTTTTCAATTTTGATGTGAAAGCTATATCAATTGGTATTTTTTTAAGTAAATCAACAGCGTCTTTTGCTTCTTTGATACCCTTGGGAGTAAGTTCTACATCTTTCCATCCAGTAAATTTATTTTCAAGATTATAGGTTGATTGTCCATGTCGAACTAAAGTTAAATAATTTATATTATTATTTATCCGGGTGGCCATTTTAATTTTCTGCCTCCTATTAAGTGCATATGTATATGATATACAGTTTGGCCTGCATCATCATTACAATTAAATACAATTCTATATCCACTTTTATCTATTTTCATTTTTTCAGCAATTTTTTTAGCTACAATAAATAAGTGTCCAATAGTTTTCTTATCATTAGAGTTTATATCATTGGTTGTTGGAATTTCTTTTTTTGGTATAATTAGTACATGTGCAGGTGCAACAGGATTAATATCTTCAAAAGCTAATGATAAATTATCTTCATATATTATGTTTGCTTTTATTTCTTTATTTATTATTTTTGTAAAAATACTACTCATTTAATTATCCAGGATTATATTTACTAATAATACGACATCTATTACATTAATTATACCATCAATGTTCAAATCAGCGTTGATAATAAATAGTCCATTTTCTAATATTATATTTACAAGCAATACAACATCAATAACATCAATATAAGAGTCATTATTTATATCACCAATAATATCATCAGCAATTATATAATAATATCCATAAAACTGACCTCTGCCATGTGTTGAAGCTAGTATCATATGATCTTCTTCTCTTATAGATAGCATATCAATTCTAACATTTGCAATGCCATTATTATGTGGTGCCCATGTTGTATTGATATCATTTAAGTTCTCAGTCCCCCAAACACCTATTTCTGTTCCAACAAGTGCATGATTTGAATTATCTGGGTGTATGAGACTTGTGCGAATAGGCATGTCAGGTAGATTTGATTGTTTCTCAATCCAGGAATCTCCTCCATTTGATGAATACCAAATTGAAGTAATGCCATAGTTTGAAAATGTAACTAAAAGTGTATCAGTTGACCCACCTTCTGATACTGAAGATATATTTGCCGTTGGGAAACTATTTGAAGTAATATTTGTTGTAGTGAATGATTCATTGTCAGTGAAGTCAATTTTATATAAATATCCTGATTGTGTTCCTAAATATATATTAGAGTAATCAGTGCTATATTTAGAATATTTTACATGCGAAAAAGGAACAGATGTATTAGTAGATACATTAATAATAAACTCTTCAGGATTTTCGTATATATCTGAAACTATATAAATACGATTTTGTAAGTTTCCATTGAATTTAACAGCGTTGCAGTATAATGTATTATTAATATAATCATAATCTGCTGGATTTATAAAAATACCATTATTTCCATTAAAATAGTTTGAGTATTCATTATTTACAAACACGTAATATCTATTATAATATGTTGATGTAATTAATATTTCTGGATTATTTTTATCCCAAAAGCAATATGCACCATCACCACCACTTATCATGTTATTTGTTGTTAGAGGACCTTGAGGATTATTGTAATATTCTTGATTGTTATATATTAGTGTGCCATTATCCTGCAAACCGCCAGCAAATATCTCAGTAGATACCTCAGGGTATATTGCACCTGTATAATATTGCAGTGTGTTGTAATTCTTATTGTTTTCACGAAAGATAATATTTTCAGATAAAGCATTGTTTGTAGAAAAAATTCCACCATCAGATGTGATGAAGAATTCATTCGAATTATTGTTTCTGAAAGTTATACTATGTATGTCAGCATGTACATATTTATCACCACCACCCTCATACATTAAAGACCAATCAGATAATTTTTCCCAAGATAAGCAAGAATCATTTGATTTATACAAATCTAATCCACCGATATATACAACATTTTCATCCGAAGGGTCTACTTCTATATCAAGAGCATGCCATGCTAAAGTAGCCCAATTGTTATCTGTTATGTTTGGAATATTTCTCAACTCCCAAGTAATTCCATTATTTGATGTTTTTATAATATGATTACCATATGAGTAGTTGAATCCAAAATCATTAATATATCCTGATCCTAAGGCTGCATATAGGGTATTGGGGTTGATTTCAGAAGATGCTAAAACTACTCTTCCAGGTATATTGAACTCTTCTTGATTAAGGATAAGTGTATTCATATCATCATATATCTCCCAATCTCCAGTATTTCCTGTGTTTGAAGAAAGTATATATGAACCACCATTACCATTTACATTTTTCATAGTACCAACAAAAATTTTATTAAATTCTGTAATTTCGATATCTGAAGGAGAAAATGGTGTTATATCATTTGGTATTAAAGGTAAGACTTGTTCCCATGTATCGCCAGCATTGATAGACTTATATAAACCATCAGATGGTAAGCTCTCTTGTTCTCCATAGTATATGCCAGAGACTACTCCTATGTATATATTGGAATTATTATCTACCTCTATATCAGTTATATAGGAAAAATCCTGTGTACTTTCCAGCAACTCCCAATTTAATCCAGAATCTACAGATTTCCACAACCCTATTCCTCTTCCTGAACTTTCGCGATATGTAATGATAGCTGTATTAGCTTCTCCAGTTCCAACATACATTATATTTGTATCATTTGGATCAAATGATATAGAAGTTACAATTAAATTATCCCACAAATCATCAATGTTTACCCAAGGACTGTTAATATCAGTAACATCATTGTTGAACCATAACCCTCCTGTTACACCACCAGCCCATGCTTTTTTGTTATTTGTATCATTAGGATCAAAAACAAAAGATCTTGTTCTTCCGCCCATGTTAGATGCTGTGTTTTCCCAATTCATAGTTCTTGTATTATCAAAAGACATCGTATATCTTAAAGCGTCTTTTAATCGGTTGTATGGTATATACCCTAATTCTGGATCTAATATCATAAAATAATTTTGATATGAGCCTAAATCAGGATGCTCGGGTTTTGGAATCTCTTTTAAATCGTTCTTAGTATAATTTGGAATTTTCTTATATTCATCAAGTAAAAATTGTTCGTATTTATCTCTGCTGTTACTATTTAGAAAAAATAGAAGTATGAAAAATGGTATTAGTATTAAGTAAAATCTTTTCATTAACACTCCGAAACATTGACAGCAAGGCCACCTAAAGATGTCTCTTTGAAAATTTTATTCATCGATTTACCTGTTTCGTTCATAGTTTTTATAACTTGATCTAAACTGACTTTATGATTATTATCACTGTTTAAGGATAATCTTGATGCATTTATTGCTTTTATTGCACCCATTGAATTACGTTCAATACATGGTATTTGCACAAGTCCCTTAACAGGATCGCACGTTAAACCAAGATTATGCTCCATGGCAATCTCAGCAGCATTTTCTATTTGTTCAGGTGTGCCTCCTAAGGCTGCTGTTAATCCTGCTGCTGCCATTGAACATGCTACACCCACTTCTCCTTGACAACCTACCTCTGCACCAGAAATGCTGGAGTTTATTTTAAAAAGCATTCCAATAGCTGACGCTGTTGCAATAAAATTTATTACACCTTCATCAGTAGAACCTTTTATAAATTTTTGATAGTATCTTATAATAGCTGGAATAATTCCAGCTGCGCCGTTTGTAGGAGCTGTTACAACTTTTGAACCTGATGCATTTTCTTCACACACAGCTATAGCAAAAATATTAACCCAGTCAAGAACTTCCAAGGGGTCGTACATTTCTTTAGATCTTAAATTATTATATAGAATTTTAGCTTTTCTGTTTAATCTTAGAATATTATCAATTTCTCCTTCCTTCTGTATACCATCTTTAATGCAATCATTCATGATCTTGACGAAATTTAGTATCTTCGAATGCACTTGTTTTTTGCTCATATTTAAGTATTCATTTTCCAAAACTAAATTGAAGATATTCTTTTCATGATCTGAACATAATTTTAACAACTCTTGTCCAGAATTAAATGCATAGATGTGCTTACTTGGGTTTGTAATATTTTTATTATGATCCTCAATTACAAAACCTCCTCCAATTGAAAAATATATTTTTTCAATAGTTGCCTTTTTATTGAAATTTGCTTTAAATAAAATTGCATTAGAGTGAAAATCGTATGTTTTTTGTTTGTTGTATTTAATGTTTGTTGATATATTAAAATCTATTTTAATAAAATCGTTTATATTAAGTATATGTTTATCGTGTATGTTCCTTGCAATTTTTTCCATATCAGCAATTAAAACATTCTCAGGATTATAGCCACTTAGACCTGCAATGATAGCATTGTTGATTTTGTGACCATAACCTGTATAAGATAATGAGCCAAAAAGTTCAATATTAATTGATATTAAATCATTAATATCATTATTTATATTTTTAATAAATTTATTTGCAGCTAGCATTGGTCCACATGTATGTGAGCTTGAAGGCCCTATGCCGATTTTAAATATATCAAAAATGCTAATATAATTCTGGTTTTTATTCATTGAATAGTTTTAGTAAACTCTCATATCCTTCTTTAATCATTTTATCTTTTGGGATAAATCTCAATGACGCAGAATTTATACAATATCTTAACCCCGTTTTATCAGTTGGACCATCATTAAAAACATGACCTAGGTGACTATCAGATTTTAAAGATTTTACTTCAGTTCGTTTATAGCCCAGTTTATTATCGTCCTTTGTTTCTAAGCTTTTATTATCAATAGATTTAAAAAAAGAAGGCCATCCGCTCCCTGAATCATATTTGTGAATTGAACAAAATAAAGGTGTATCATCAAAAATATCAACATAAATACCTTCTTCTTTATTATTCCAATATTCATTGTCAAATGGTTTTTCAGTACCGCAGTTTTGAGTTACATTTATCTGTAATTTTGTTAACTTTTTAATTGAGCTGTTTTTAGACATAATGATATTAAATATAAATAAATTATTTATACGTAAATTAAAAAAAAATATGTGAATTGAGAATATTTAAATAGGATGTACGTTGATAGCTCTTTCACCTTTATCATTGGTCTCAATTTCAAATTCAACAGCTTGACCATTATTAAGGGTTTTAAAACCATCCATTGTTATAACAGAAAAATGACAGAAAATATCTTCTCCACCTTCTCTCTCGATAAATCCATATCCTTTTTTAGGATCAAACCATTTTACTGTACCTTGTATTTTATCACTCATAAATGCTCCTTCAATTAAAGACTAATATGGTTAAATATAATAAGAAATATATATAATTAAAATTAATTATAGAATATTCCTACCAGTTAATGTGATAAATGTTACTATCGTTGAACTGACAAGCACTCCTGCTGTAATTGCAAGGATTGATTTTTCTTTAGATAGTCCAAATAAATATGCAGCAAGAGATCCTGTCCATACACCTGTTAATGGTAGTGGGATACCAACGAATATAATTAAACCAAAAAATTTCATGTTATTGATAATTTTACCTTTATTTTTAGTTCTTTTGAAGATATTGTCAATAATTTTTCTTATATATTGAACTTTCCTTAAAAAATTCATTAAAGGCCCAATTAAATAAATAACAATTATACCAATTAAAATATTGCCAATTACAGATAATAAAACAGTATTAGTGATAGATATATCATACATTAAGATTCCATATGGGATAGAAAACCTTAATTCTGTTATAG
>Ga0066850_10001370_pt1 | contig 12824 bp, 26 predicted proteins | sample ETNtaG_4_FD_67282 | JGI IMG/M metagenome (GOLD analysis project Ga0066850, IMG submission 67282) | Marine microbial and viral communities from oxygen minimum zone, Eastern Pacific Ocean - ETNP201406SV67 | ecosystem: Environmental > Aquatic > Marine > Oceanic | place: Pacific Ocean: Eastern... | reverse complement strand
CACCACAAAGATATCTAACGTCCAACATGAAAGATAACAATCAGTCTTCTGACGATGATTCATATGATCCTACTTCTATCTTCAATTACGGTTATGGAAATGATCAAGGTTATTATTCTGGTGGAAACGAGCAAGGTTTAATAGATAGGGAGGGTTCAGTTGAAGATGCAGGCTCATTACTCAATGACTGGATCTTTAAAATCAAAAACGATGAAAAGCTGAATGCATCAACCAGAATAGACAATATAGCAAATGAAGACTTTAATTATGGCAAAGATAACCGTTCCACTAGCCGTTATCACACTTCAAATTACTATTAACTAGCAGGTGCTCCTTTGTTAATGTTATGCCTTAATCATCAACTAAATAGTACCTCACACTCACTATGTTATATCACACTAAAACCTTTAGAATGGTAATAGCATCTGTATCATTAACTAATTAAGGGGAACAAATAACATGGCTATCTGGAACAGTGGTGGAAAACGAGATTATACGAGATACGTGACCACAAAAGATTATAGTGGTATTCAAAGTGGCAACAAGGGCCGCGCTGGCATGGCTCGAAGATGGGCAGATTCAGTAAACAAGAAAGTAGATGAATACTGGGCAGATGTGCGTGCAAAAGAGATTGCAGCAGCACTTGCTGCTCATAAACGCTCTACTCCAGCCCCTGCTCCAGCACCAAAGCCAGCACCAGCACCAGTAGCAGCTCCTTCTTCAGCTGCTCCATCTAAACCATATGACAATATTCCAGGAGTAGATTCATATAAACCACGAGAACGTAATAAGCCTTCTAATGCTTTATCTGATTCTACCTACAACTATGGAGAAGATTACAACTCTGGAGAAGATTACAACTCTGGAGATTACTCTAATAGATATGGAAACAAGCAAGGTTTAATAGATAGGGGGGGTTCAATAGAAGATCCACAGTCCCTACTTGATAGCTGGATATTTAAAATCAGAAACGATGAAAAGCTGAATGCATCAACCAGAGTAGACAAAATAGCAAATGAAGACTTTAATGATGACGATGATGACCGTCGCTATAGCCGTTATGACACTAGAAATTACTATTAACTCTTTCAGTGCGGATTTTTTATCATCTACAATAGATATATCTATTTACAAACGATATGTCTAATTATATAGATGGCTGGCGGTCTGGTGATGCAGGCGGCGGCGTCAGATGGGCTGATGACTGGAACTCTGGAGCATACGCGCAGCAAATAAAGAGTGCTGCCAAAGTCGATAACGAATATCTAGACCGGTTTAACTCACTTGGAAAGAGTAATTCTTCAGTTGATGATGAAGCAGGCTGGCGCACTGTAACTAGCCTACGAAATAATAACTCTGGCAATGTGCAATCAATTCAGCAGCAGGCAGAAGAGTGGAAAAATAAAGGCTTTGATGTTCGTGTCCAAGACCTTGACGAAAGTCATGGTGCTAAGTGGGCTGACTTAGCTGTCCGTAAAGGACCAGGTATGGACGAACCTGTAGCAATTGCTGATCATTCACCTGCTCCTCCTAAACCATATGAGGATATTCCAGGAGTAGATTCATATGTGCCACGTAAGAGAAGCGAGGATACTGGATCAGATAGGGAACAAGCTCGCGACAGGATTAATAATTACGCTGACTTCAATGCTAATGATTGGATTGCTGAGAAATCTAGACCAGAAGAGGATGTTAAACTAGCGCAAAATATTGCTGACAAATATAAATTTGAAATTAGAAAAAACCTAAAACCTACAGCAGAAAGTATTGTAAATGCTCTTGATACTGCTATCCCTACTTAATTTGATAGAACCACGCAGAAGTGTGGCAGGTAAATCACAGTCCATCACTGCTATTTGACGGAAAGCCTCACTTAGCTACGTTCTTTCCTTACCCTTTCATTTTTAAATGCATTTAAGAGAGTGTATTAAAAAAAGAATATATAAGGGAATATGTGTATTTAGTGCGGTTTGCTAGTTAAAAATAGCTGAGATCCCTTCCGCCCGTGCGGGTGTAGTGAGCCACGCAACTTGTGCGGTTTAAGTTGAGGAAACTGTCGCAATAGATACCGCAATCGGTATGAGTAAATACTACTTTTATTGAGTAGATTCAGACTAAATGTCGGCTTATGCAAAGCCCTTCATACATAAAAACCTTTCTCTCACTCAAGAAAGCTGTCAATTCGTCTTGCCATATCACCTGCTCATATCAATCGAGACCCAGACGACGATGTAATGCCTAAGTATTTATACCACTCCATCTATTAGATACTGATGAACAAAAGAATGAAGAAACTCACCTTTGAGTGCAGCGAGCAATTAGCACGCTGTTTGAAGTCACGAGCTCTAAACGAAGATCTGACTCAGCAGCAATTGATACTTAATGCTATCAGATCCTACATGAATCCAGTCTGTGAGGACTGTGAATTGTGCCGGGGGAGGGGGACAAAGTCTCCCTAAAAGCTGGAAACCCGCAAAGCTGGAAAATCAACCATTAGCTAAGGATCACGATAACTTCATGTCAGTCACCCAGTGACTAAACCCTCATTGCCCCCTGTCGGGGGCTCTATTGACGATTGTCCTATATGACATTTCAATTATGCCCGCAGAATTTACTAGCGGATGGTTCGGTAACAACGAACACGCTTGGCACAACCAAGGGATTGTTACTGAAGGAACGTTGCCTGCAAGGGAAGCGTTTAAAACAGCAAATGCACTCTTCGGAGTTGAAAAGCGAGAGCTTCAGTACCCAGTGTTCAGAGATCCCAACATTGTTGGTGTTGAACCAGCAGGTGTCTACGGAGTTGTCCGAACTGACACCCAAGATCTGCTTGGAATTGTCAGTAAAGCGTATGAAGTCGTACAAAACGACTCCCTCTTACGCATGGCGGAGTTCATCCGCGAAGAGGCAGACATGGACAGCGTCGTTGTACTCAAGAATGGTGCAAGGATCGCCTTTACCGCCACACTCCGTGGTGCGACGAAGGAAGTCGTCCCTGGCGACAAAGTCTTTAGACGATTAGTCGGCTATCTAGGACATGACGGTAAAACTGGCTGCGGTGCAATCTTCACCAATGTCAGAGTTGTCTGCGCCAATACTCTTGCTGCTGCTTTAAGTAGTGACAACAAAACTTCTATCATCCATAAAACAGGAGCTAACAGTAGTTTTGACAAGCTGATCACATCTATCGATACAGCACGTCAAACGTTTGGGCAAGAAATTCAATCAATGAAAGAACTTGCTCAGACCCAATGCAGCATAGACGACTTTAGGTATTTCCTAGAAAAGGTCTATGAAAAGGATCTTAAAGACAGCAAGTCCATTGACGACCTTAAGAAAACTCAACAAATCATCAGAAGTTATAACTGGGGATTTGGTACTGATATTCCTGGAGTTAATGGAACCCTATGGGGTGCACTTAACGCTGTCACTGAGTTTGAGACAAGCACAAAACGTGGAAATAAGAAGAGCAAATTCATGAAGGCTAACTTCGGAACTGGTCTAACTACTTCTGCCCGTGCTTTCGCTATAGCTCAAGATATGGCTTATGCATAAGTCACTTAGATAACATCTATCACCTATACTTTAGATTGCTGTAATAAATAAGCAGCAATCTGAAGTGCATTTTTATAATTAATCCAATGAATAAACTATTATATGTATTGCCCATTCTTCTGTCTACACTCTCGGCGCAAGCTGCACCGGCAGTATTTAGAACGAACGCTAGCTGGTATGGCCCTGGTTTCCACGGAAACTTAACTGCTAACGGCGAACGTTATAACCAAAACGGAATAACTGCGGCACATAAGTCATTACCATTCGGCACCAAGCTGCGTGTATGTAATGAGATCAATGATAAGTGCGTAGATGTACGTATCAACGACCGTGGACCGTATATTGCTGGACGCGGACTTGACCTGTCAAAGGGTGCAGCTGAAGCAATCAATATGATTGGCTCAGGTGTTGTGCCAGTCACTTATGAATTTCTATAAATCACACTACTATTTCTAATTATGTGTAACGAAAATACTAAAAGCGCAATGATCTCAAGCATAGTGAGGAGCGCTGCTATTGCAGTCATTCTCCTTCCAGTAACACTAAGTATTACTGGTGGAGTAAGTAAACTAGTTGAACGAGCTGAAGACACTACATCTGTATCAGCACAACTTGAACAAATTAAAGCAGAACTTGTTAAAGACTGCGTTTCCTGGAAAGTGGCTAATAAGGATACCAAAGTAGAACGTCAAGCTGAAACAGCAATTGATGAATACTTTGATGGATCTGTTGCATACCAACAAATATGTAATTGGGTCTTGAAGTAATCTAAACTCTTCGATTTAAACTTGTTGAGTTTTCAAAAATTAGGGGGTTCAGACACAAGAACCTTTTTCAAATTTTCCCTATATAAAATAAATATAGATACGGAGAAATTTAATGTCCCTCACTATTCAGGAAAAGCGAGACGCGTTGTATGCAATCAAGCACTTCCAACAACACCACATCTCACCAAGTACTGATCGTTACACTTATTACACACATATACTAGAAAAAATCGAGAACGAAGATGAGAATATTTCTGGATACGGCGGAACCGAAAACGATTGAGAAGCACTTCTCAACAGGATTAATTGATGGTGTTACAACAAATCCATCTTTAATCATGAAAGCTGGTGAGAGACCTGATGACACCTACCAAGCAATCAAAGATATTGGTGTTAAAGATATCTCCATGGAAGTTAGCGGCAGCGCTAACGAGATGCTTGACGATGCATGTCGTCTTGCAGATAAGTTTGGTGATGTTGCAACCATTAAAGTCCCTTGCACGGTGGATGGACTCAAGGTTTGCAGAAAACTCAGCAAAGAATTGATTGCCACTAATGTGACGCTGGTATTTACAGCAGCACAAGCTCTGCTTGCTACTAAAGCAGGTGCAGCATATGTCTCGCCATTTATTGGCAGGCTTGATGATCAATCCGTAGAAGGGCTTAAAGTCGTCCGCGCTATCACTGAGCTATATCGGGTACATCAACGCCCTACACAGGTGCTAGCGGCCTCCATAAGAAGCGTTCAACAAGTTGCTAAGTCATTTGCCAACGGAGCTAAAATTGTAACGATGCCGCCATCTATTTTCAAACAAATGTACAAGAGTATATTGACTGATCAAGGTCTAGAGATCTTCAGTCAAGATTTAAGAAACACTAAAAAATAAACTAATGACACTATCAACTTCTCATGAATACGGAACAGCTGAATACTATTCAGTATTATTTCAAGATATCCTCGCGGATGTAGAAGGTGAAATATCTCCTGATGCACCTAAAAATATCTACAAAGGATTCCTACTAGCACTCGATGATTGGATTAAGTACCACGACACACAATTGAATGAGTATCAAGAATTCAAAACGAAAGTACTTGAATCATTAGGTACACTCTGATTCTTTGTAAATTATTGATAAATAGTGCTAGCTAAAATTAAATAAGTCTTTAGGGGAGTCATGCCATCTATAAACTTCCCACCACCAATAAGACTTCCTCCGCCAATCATTGCACCACATGATCCTATTGACCTGCCGACATTCAACATACCTAAATGGGAACCTGTTCCTATTTACCGTGATCAAGTGCCAGGCATTGGAAATGTAGATGAATCTGATAACGAGGACGAAAATACAGAGGAGACTAAAGAAGAAACTGAAACTAAACCCGAACAAGCACCTGTAAAACCACCAGCAATAGAACTACCACCGATACCTCTACCGCCATTACCTGGAGAAGTCATCCCTGAAACAGAGATGGTTAATGAAGTGACTATCCCTATTATTAATATGGATGTACCACTACCGAAGACAGAGATTGTAGTAATTGCAGTCACTACTGCTGGAGTTGCTGCTATTGCTTCTGTTGGTGGGACAATGGTTGCGAATCAAGTCTTCAGACAGTTAGTAAAGGTATTCAAACCATTAATCAAAACTATTCTGAAGAAACTGATGAAGACACGGGGGAAAGTTCTTCCATCTTGGGCTCGGGAACGTCGGGCTCAGAAATATCAACGGGTAAAGGGTCCGACGAAGTAGAATTCTCATCTGACTTTAATAGCTCACTAGGATCTACTGGAGGAGCTGCTGCGATTGGAATGATGTCTGCACAGATTGGATAAAACGGACTTGCTGGAAGGATCTGAAATCCTGCCTTATAAATATTAATGCACTCCTTAATACGAACTAATTCATAGTCCAAACGTAATTTATCCAACTGCCGTCTACCTAACTCCTTACAAAGTTCTACTGCACCACCATCTAATGGCATTGATAAACTTATTTGTCCGCCGTAACTTGCACTCGTTGCATAGGAACTGGCCATACTTTCTGTTTGAAGAACGTAAGGAGCAAAACTTATAACTGGACCATTGCAGTAATGTCCACGACTAAATCCTTGCGTACTTAATGATCCTTGATTAATCTGAACTGCTTGATTTGCCACTGATCCAGTGATCGCAGCATTAGGCTGTGCACTTACATTTGTTGTATCACTAGCAAAGCAAGGGCTTGAAAATACTACTGCGAGAATACCGATAAAGTATTTGTAACCGAATCCGTTTCCACTGTTCTGTCTATATCGATTGTTTCGATTAGACCAGCAGCTCTTGATGTCATTTCTAGTTCCCATGGTAATGCTGTATCAACGATCTCAAACTGAACACCAGTTGCATTAACGGAAGTTGCGGCTCCATTAGCATCTAATGCTTTGATGTTGTCTCCACTCCATACATTAATCGCTGAACCAAAACGTTCTGTAGCTATAACTTCAGTTACTTCCTGAGTTGTTGTAACTGTCTGCGTCATTGAACCTGTTGTAAAATTAGGTGTAACAGACTGAGCCGATACTGGTGCGGCGATAAGTAATAATAGAAGAAGGCGATACATCTTTTACATAAGTATAAGCAACTATCCCTAGTATATCTGGTTAAAGTCATGCAAGAACAAAAAAAGGAAGCAGGCCTCTTTAAAAAACTTAAAGCATCTGTAGATGACAAAGAAGAGCAGTTATCAATACTATCTACTTTTGTACGGCTAGGTATACTAATCTGGAGTGGAGGAATACTAACACTTGCTTATATACAACTACCAGCTGTATTAGGTATCCCAGAGCAAAAGCTAGATCCAACGTTCATAGCTAGTGTATTCACTGGTGTACTTGCCACCTTTGGTGTTCAAGCTACATCTAAGAAGAATGGTAATGGAGCTACTGATGGTAGTATTAGTAAAGAAGATCTAGAACGACTAATTGAAGCGACTAAACAGACTGCACCAACTCAAAAAATTGAAATCGAACATAGACCTATAAAAATTACTACTAACAATGAATAGCACCTTTGCCCCCTGTCGGGGGCTATATTAAAAGTATGGTCAAATACGGCCTAAGTCAAACAATATATAAATCTAATAAATGGCTCATGTATACTTACTTGTATTACATATATTCACTCGTTACTGTCTTAATAATCAATTGTGCTCATCCAATTAATTGGGGCAATTGTTCCAATGTGCATCAATGGTTACCTCCATACTTTAATGATTATAAAATTTTCAATAATGAGTGGGTTAAACCTTTATCTCATTAATTTGTTTGGTAGAATTTAATCAGTTATGGAGATTATACTAATGAGTCGTACTTATCGTAAGCATCCGTTAGGTCATCAACACATTAGACACCCCAAAATTAATAATGAACGCCGTCAACTTGAAACATTAAAAACTGATAGGCGTTTCTTTGATTACAGCATCAGTCCACCAAATCGAATCAACAAACATCTGCCTGATGAATTCAATAGCTTAACTGCTAGCTCTAGTCATGAATTACACCATCGAACATAAAACTGAACAGAATGAGGATTTCCCTATTGCTACCTATCTCAGTGCTGCAACTGAATTACCCTTATCAATTACTACTCATGTTATATCTCAGCTTATGTGGGATAAAGATGGTGAACTAATTAGTGAGTGAATTCATCGGTGATACTAGAGATAAGCACGGCTTTACCGTCCGGCCTGTACTTGCTGACGAAGAATGTATCCTTAAATGCCTGTATAACAGCATATATATATATATATATATATATATATATGTGGCATGGATAAAAAGCAGATCATTCGTCTAATTCAAGAACGCGGCGGGTAAGTTGTTTGATTAGCATTTGTCTCCAATAACAGACAAAGATTATTGACGCTAATTTATAAGAAGGTAATAAAGCACCTTATGTTTCCACATATATTTGTTTACCTTTTTGTCATCCTGCTGGTAACAGTTATGGAACTGACATGGCCATTACCTTATAAAGGTCATGATTAGCTTATCTAAAGATGAGATATTGATAGCACGTAAGGCCCTTAAAACCTACCAAACGTTCTATGTATCTCCTTCAAATCCAAATCACGAAGTGCTTAACAGGCTTCTCGACAAACTAACGCTATCTAAATCGCTTACTTAATATGGAATTATTTTTTCTCTGCCTTGGACTTGCATCTGTTGCTGGTGGTGGCGCATGGCTGCTAACACCCAAGAAGACAATGGATTGATTGATAAATGAGTTGACAGACACCTATCGGTGCCTATATAATTAAGGTAGGTCCTAGAGGACCTGTGTGCAAATAATATGGACTGATTATATGGAGATATCAAGGGAGGCTCATGACGACTTAGTCGGAGCTGTCGAAGACACAATTGAATACTTCTGCGATCAGCAGATGCAACAAGGTTTACCTTTCTCAGGTGAAACTGCTTGGGCAATCATTGAATGCCTATCAATTGCCAAACAAACTGAGTTAGCTGGAGAACTTTCTCCTGCATGACCGCAAAAATAAGTGATGTCTACGAGGCATTGACTGATATAGAAGAGCAGGTTGAAACAGTCTGTTCAAATGTTGAAGTCTCACGATCCTTCGTATGGCTAATGATCAAGCATAGAGCTGAATTAAATCTACAATTACTAAAGGAAAATTTAAACAACGAGCATACTCACTAATCACATTTTGCCCCCGGTTGGGGGCTCTATTAACGATTGCCTATAAAGGCGAATGTACACTTACTATTACTTAACAAATGACTATTGTCTCAACTGCTCCAACTGTTCAAAGCGATGCGCTATCAATCATTGAAGAATTTGGAGGCAGCTCTGCTAACAATGTAGAAATGATGATCGGCGTAGGTCTCGCTAAAGATACTGAAGCTGTATTCTTTCAGTACCTAGGTGACGGCCAGGAGCAGGGAATAATGCTTCCTTCTGGTAAACCACTGACCCAACTGAAAGCAGTACAATTTACTGGTATCTCTATTGCTGAAGATATTGGTGAATTCAATAGTGTAAAGCTCAACGTTTTCCTTACAACAAACCAAGGCCGTACTGCACTGATTACTAGTGGCTTAACTACTATGTGGTCTCAGTGTGTACTAACAGGCCTGATGGCTGTATTCAATCAAACCCAGCTTCCAGCTACTATCACTTTAGATAGCTGGTATGGTACTTCCAGGAATAGGCCTGCCTTCGCTGCTATTCGTTTCAATAATCAGAAGATGAGTGATAACGATATATATGAGCAACTCAAAGATTCACGTTACGATGGTGACAAAACACGTGTTGAGGCTATTTGCCGTGACTGTGTAAGCATCCTCGCTCACGCTTTGGGTACTGATCAGCCTATTGAGCAAGTCGAAGTCTCTGAGCTCCAAAATACTACAGAGAATACAAACTACTGATTTGATAGTAAATAAGCACGGCGGTATATCTGCTGTGCTTTATATCTAAAATAAGATAATAATATATGACTAAATCTAATGTACAAAATCCTCAAATGGCTAACTATTACAGCCACAATTGGCGCATCATTCACGATAGCATTACTGTATGCGTCTGCTAACATCGTTGCTAAATCACAAGGTCCATTACCAGATAATTACTGTGATGAGATTGCAGAAGTAATCTACGAAACTGTAGATGAAGGCTACATGAATGAGCAAGATGCTGATGATATTATTCAAAACTGCCGAGACAAATTTGACTGACACACCTGAAAAAATAGAAGTATTCGCATACGATCTATATGATTTAGTTTGCGATGCCTACGTAGCTCAGCTCGATGACACCCCGTTACCTGTTGCCTTCTATCTAGAACGTATTAAAAATACAGCTTATGGGTATCTACCGAGTGAAATGCACCAACAATTTGAGGAGTATTTAAACAATAAGGATTATTTACCTAAAACTAAAATTATCACTGATCTAACATGACAGCATCCACACTAGAACGTCCAACCGTTCAAAAGACAAACGAGCCTCAATTTCTTATAGCCCTACCTGTTCACTTAATGCATTGTGTAGCACAATGTGTATCAACGGATCCAGTTAAAGTTTCACTTAACAAGATCTCGCTATACCGCGAAGATTCTGTTGGATCTGGTGTAATCACACTTGCTGCAACAGATGGCCACCGCTTACTGAGGATCATCCTGCCTGCAGGGTCTACTCAGATAGGGGAACTAGAGCCTGGAAAGCGCCTGATTATTGATCCAGCAGCGTTTAAGAAGCGCCCACTAACTAACGAGAAAACAATTGAACTCTTTGCCGATGGTACGGCTGAGATTATTAATAGAAGTTCTCGTGAGGTTAGAAAAGTATTCTGGAAGACTGCTGATACGGATTTTAGATTCCCAAACTACGATGACTTGTTTCCAGACAACTTCCACAACAAACCAGAAGCTCCCTTTGCATTTAATCCTGCCTACCTGCTTGACTTTCTTAAGTTAGCCAAGCAATACGGATGTCCACTTGTTGTTAAGTGGCACATGAATGCTGCAGCATCACCAATGGTTCAAACCTTTGTTGTTGATGGAAAGTGGCTACCACTAGGAGGTGAAGTCACTGTTGAACATCTACTCATGCCTATACGAATTAGAACTTAATTAAATGACAAAAGATGACCTTCCTTATGAACCTGTTGATCGTGATCGACAGGCCGAACGAGCACGCTTACGAGAGCGATTGCTATTAAAAATCGAATTTCTTATTGATGAGTACTTCCAAGCACAAATCGATGAATGCGGCGAAATGGGTGAGATGAGTAATTTTCTCGAAGCAAAGCTTGCATTGACCCATGACATATGTGATGCCGTCTGCCAATACTTCCCACTACCTATGGAGGCTGAATGACACCTGAGCAACGTAGTAAGTACATCGAACTCATTGCTGAAAAAGAGTATGAATGTATGGATCACAAAGACATAGAAGGAATTCTAATTGCTTACTTTATAACTGACCTTAGCAAGCTTGATGATACCAACATTCTGCTTGAACTTGAGGAGAATCATCCTGACCTTTTAGAACAATACCCATTGGAGGAAAATGTTTAGAACACAAGCACCAATGCCAGCGATTGCTAGGACATTACCGTGCCTACATAATGTACGTGAACCTGAAACGGGTAACATCGTGCAACATCTTGCTTACAATGCAGAGATGCAATATGTACGCAAGCCACCAGAAAATAGATTAATCCTATGTAACTCATTACATGAGGTATTATTAAATGAACCTGTATTGGTTACCTACCATTGTGGGATGAGAGCATATCAACACGTTCAGCATGTTGTTACTTCTAATAACTCTAATTGTGTAGGTGGATTCTTTTATACTGATGGAAATGAAGCATGAATGAGCCTGTGAAAAAGTACACAATTGCAATCTTCTCCCAAGATGAATGCAAACCTTGTCGTGATTTAAAAGAGCACGTTCGTAATCTTCCCAAAGATCAACAAAGCGTGCTTAATTTCTACGACATGAAAAACTTACGCGGTCAACAGACCGTTTGGTGTGAAACATTAGAGGTGAATCTAACTCCAACAATGATTGTATTACATAATGATGATTATGCTACTCCAATAGAGAGAGTTGTAGGCTGCCAATCAATTATTGAGATGCTGCCGTCAACTATCACTGATTACACTTATGTCCACACATTAATCGACGAAACCCACCCTGATCAAACCTATGATAATCCAGATTGAGTATCCACTCAATGAAACAATCGTTCTAACAATAGAACGTGATCAACTACCAGATGATCCAGAAGAACTTCTTGATTCAGTAACTAGAGATGAATTAAATAATAATTTTAATATCTATAATTATGCTGATGGTGAGAGTTATAAACAAGCATGGAGTAATACCACTACTGTTAATACCTACATCACAGACGAAGACGACAACGAACTATATCCATTGACAACTAATGACAAAAAAGAACGTAATAGAAGCTAGAGGTGTAATCTTCAAGGAATCGGGTAACGGATATTTTAACGTTGAACTTGATAATCCTGAAGGACACTACTGTCTCTGTCGAGCATCAGGCAAACTAATAACGAGAAAGATACAACTGCTTGTAGGCGACAGAGTAACAGTAGAGGTATCACCCTACGACTTGACCAGAGGAAGAATAACCCTAAGGGAAAAATAAATGATTGATCTAATGAGCCAAGCGCTTGAATTCCGAGCGAGCTTCAACCAGCCGATCTTAAGTAACTTCACACGATATGGATTTATCAAAAAGAAGTTATATCAAATGCAGATAACACTGATTGAAGAAGAATACAAAGAATTTCTTAACGCTGCTGACACACTACTTATGGAACCGCATCCTATTGAAAATAGAGCTGATGTTCTTAAAGAGTTAGCAGATCTCATATATGTTTGCTATCAGTTTGCTGCTACTTATAACCTTGATTTAGATGAGGCATTAGACCGAATTCATAAGTCAAATATGAGTAAATTA
>Ga0066850_10001367_pt1 | contig 12833 bp, 4 predicted proteins | sample ETNtaG_4_FD_67282 | JGI IMG/M metagenome (GOLD analysis project Ga0066850, IMG submission 67282) | Marine microbial and viral communities from oxygen minimum zone, Eastern Pacific Ocean - ETNP201406SV67 | ecosystem: Environmental > Aquatic > Marine > Oceanic | place: Pacific Ocean: Eastern... | reverse complement strand
TAAGTAAAGATTATTGGAATGAAGAAAGAATTAGATCAAGGATAAATGAAATTACTAAAGATTTTATTTATTCATTAGATAAATACTCAAATTGATAACTTTAGGTCAATTCTGACCCAAAGTAAATGTACCAAACTTAAAATATGTACCAAAGTGTATGGTACAAGCTAAAATCTTTTTATGCTCTCGTCTATAATGAAAATTCAAAAAATGGAAATGTACCATAGATGTACCATACTTTTCTTGTAGTGCTAAAAACAGTAAACCCCAGCGTTTCCGTTGGGGCTTAATGTGGTCGGACGCGGAATCGAACCACGGACACGAGGATTTTCAGTCCTCTGCTCTACCAACTGAGCTATCCGACCATTAAAAAAACAACTTAATTTTAGTCCTAATAGGTTATTAAATTATGATTATGAAAGTAGTTATTGCAACACATAATAAAGATAAGCTGAAAGAACTTAAAAAAGGTCTTTCATCGTTATCCTTGGATTTGAAGGATTTATTTTCATTCCACAATATTGAAGAGATTATTGAAGATGGGGAGACATTAAAAGATAATGCTCTAATAAAGGCAAAAACTGTTTATCATTTAACAGGTCTTCCTGCAATTGCTGATGATACTGGACTTGAAGTATGTGCTTTAGGAGGAGCTCCTGGAGTTTTAACTGCAAGATTTGCAGGACAAAATTGTTCTTATTCTGATAATGTGAATAAAATGCTTAAAGTTATGAAAAATATTAAAAAATCTGATAGAGGGGCTACTTTTAAAACAGTTATGGCTTTTTATGACGGAAAACAGGAACTTTTTTCTGAGGGAATAGTAAAAGGAATAATAGCTGAAAATAAAAAAGGACTTGCAGGTTTTGGGTATGATCCTATATTTTATGTTGTAGAAGAAGGGAAAACATTTGCAGAAATGACTATAGAAAAGAAAAATATTATATCACATAGAGGAAGAGCAATAAAAAATTTATTGCCTAAACTTAACTTGTATTTTAACAATAAAAATACGACAAAGGAGTCTGCCTAGCGTCCAACTGCTAAGGTGAATTATACATTCGTAAATAAATATAGAAAGATAATTTTTTATCTTTTAGTATGTTTTCTATTTAATGTCACAATGACACAAGGGGAGATTAATACCCAATATTATGATAATTGTGGTATCTTTGATGATAACCCTAATAATGATTGTACTCAGGATTGTTTTGGTGTTTGGGGTGGTAACGCAATTCTTGATGAATGTGGAAATTGTGGTGGTAGAGGGCCAAAAGAAAATATGGATTGTCAGGGTAATTGTTTATTCGAATTAGATTGTTTTGGAATTTGTGGTGGAAAAGCAAAGTTAGATGATTGCGGAAAGTGTGATGAAAATGAAACAAATAATTGCACAAAAGCCTATTTTGATAAATGTGGAACCTTTGATAATGATTCAACAAATGACTGTGTTGAAGATTGTGCTGGTATATGGGGAGGTACAGTAAGATTTGATGGTTGTGGAATTTGTGATGGTGATAATTCGACATGCGCTGATTGTGCTGGGGTACCATATGGGAATGCACTTTTTGATAATTGTGGTGTATGTGATGATGATATTGAAAATGATTGCATCAAAGATTGTAAAGGTATATGGGGAGGAAATTTAGTAATTGATAGTTGTGGTATATGTGGAGGAAATAGCTTAACATGTGCTGATTGTGCTGGTGTCCCCTATGGAAGTTCTTCATATGATAATTGTGATGTATGTGATGATAATATTGAAAATGATTGTATTCAAGATTGTGATGGAGTATGGGGCGGAAATCTCAGATTTGATGAATGTAGTATTTGTAGAGATTTAGATATCCCTTCTGAATATTGTAATTGTTTAAATGAAGTTTATGATTGTAAAGGTATATGTGGAGGAGATGCTATTGCAGCTGATTGTTTGAATCAAGATGAAATTAAGATTAAAGACAATGTTGAAATCAATTTAGTAAAATCAACACAATTAGATCAAAGCATATATATTAATCGAACAGTCAGTTATTATAATTTTTTTCCTAATATAATTAATCCATTTTATAAAGGCATTGAAAATTTACCTCTTAAATCAACTTATATCCCACGTACTTTTCATGCTTTAAATACTACTAAGGAACTTAAACAATTAAAAAAAGAAACTATTATTGGGTATGATGGCAATACATTTATTACATCATATAAATATGGAGAAAATGATATTCTTATTCCTTCTGTAACAACAGTAGCTTATTACAAATCTGAAAAGATCAAAAGTAATAGTTTTAGTCAAATACGAAAAAATTCAGTAGACCATTTCAAGCAATCACAAACTAATAAAGGAAAATCTAATAAACTTACACTTATTAATAAGGATATAGGCTTTACTAATGTTGCAATTAATTTAAGTGGACAAATAGAAATTAAAGGAGAATTAGAATTTCTTAATTCTGAAGGAAATACTCTGAGTAATCAAGATAATGAATCATGGAATTTAGATATTGAACAAAAACAAAAATTTGATTTAGAAGGAAAAGTTGGCGATAGATTAACAGTTAGTGCAAATCAAAATTCCGAGTCAAGTTTTGATTTTGAAAATTCATTGTTATTAGAATACAAAGGATTTGATAATGAAATAATAAATACTATACAGGCGGGAAATATTGGAATCAGTCTAAGTGAAGGAAGTTTGTTTAGTGTTGGTATGGGTAAAAGAGCTGGTATGTTTGGAGTTAAAATGTTAAGTAAGCTTGGACCTTTAGAAATAAATACTATTATAGGTAGAGAAAAAGTACAAAAGGAATCTGGTTCATTAGGACAACAATCAGATGGATTAGATAGATATGATTACTCTTTTAAGAAAGATAAATACTTTTTTATTGATAAAATTTTTAAAAGTAATTTTTATCCTTTAAATCAAGATCAAATCCATACAGCTAATTCTGAATATGTAATTAATGAATTTAGATTATATAAAAGAGCGCAAACTAGTGAAATCCAAACAGATATGTATGAAGGAATTGCTTACATAGATCCTTTAGATACAGAAATTGGAACTCCTGAAGAAAATATTTGGATTGAATTAGAAGATCATCATTTTGGTAATGATTATTATATTGATAAGCATTTAGGTTATGTTAGATTAAATTCATTGTCATCAAGTGATTTGATTGCTGTCCATTACACAATAGGAGAATATGTTAATGGCCAAATTATAGAGTCATCAAATCCGTTTGATACAGGAACTCAATATAATGTACAAGATAGATGCTTGTTAGATGATGAGGAAGACTGTATTGGAAGTGATTTTGGATGTACAAGTGAGGAGGCCTCAAGTTTTCCTGAATGTGATGAAGACAATAGCACTAATTGCTGTAGTTATATAGAGCTAAATGATATTCCTGGTTTTTCTGTAGATCCTTTATTATTAAAAATTATTAAAACTGAGGGTCAACAGCAACCACCGAGTCCTGATAATCCTAATGGCAATCCAACTTGGGAATTAATGATGAAAAATGTTTATGACATTGGGTTGTCAAATTTCAATCCAGGAACTGATGTAGTACCTGAAATTGATATTGTACATATAGGTGGTCAGCTTGGGACTGAAACATCAAGCCCTAATGGTAATACGTTTTTAAAAATATTTGGAATGGATAATTTTGATTCCCAAGGCAATATAAGTTTAAGTGGAGATGGAAAAATTGATAGTCGATTTATTAATCCATGGGGTGAATTAATGATTCCATTTGATATGCCTTTTTCATATGATATTGAAGGGGTTCTTGGTAATCCTCATGAAGATTTATTAGATATATTTGACAGTGATTTAGAAAATATTAATATTGAAATTATTTCAAGAACTAGAAATAATGGAGATATAGTAGATTTTACAACATATACATATCAAAATGGTCCTGCTATGTATTACAGTAGCAATGAAACTACAAAAGCATCAGAAAAAGAATTTGTTGTTAGAGTTAAAAATATAAATCAAAATACTACTATAAACTTAGGGTTTATGATTATTGAAGGAAGTGAAACCTTAACTTATGGTTCACAAACTCTTATTAAAGGTGTAGATTATTCGATTGATTATTTCACGGGTACTTTAACTTTAATTTCAGATAAAGCAAAAAATAATTATGATTCAATTAGAATTTCATATGATAGAAATGAAATAGTTTCATTTGATCAAAAATTAATTATTGGAAATTCATTTAAGTATGAATTTCTAGATGAAAGCAGCTTGTTTGGAGGTGCATATTTTTACAAACAATCTATCCCTGATAATAAAGTAGAAATAGGATATGAGCCAATGGAGAATTTTATTTGGCATCTAGGAGGAAGATATTCTAGAGATTTACTAAACTTGAATAATACAATAAATAACAATAGTAGTTTAAATTTAACTAAGAGTTCAAAAGTATCATTTGCTTCAGAGTTTGCTCAAATTTTTCCTAATCCCAATCCAATAGGAATAGCTTATATTGATGATTTTGAATCTTCTAAAAGATATTCTACGATGCCGATTTCTCATTCTTCTTGGAAAACATCTACACCTCCATTTATACAATCGAATGATAATTGTATAGATTTAGAAAATGAAATCGAGTGTGAAAATAATTTAGGTTGTGAAGTTTCTTATAATTCTTTTTATGAATTTGAAAGTTGCAATTCTAAAGGTTTAATAAAATATGATACTTATTCAAGAGAAAAAATTTATTGGTATAATCCATGGAATGATATTCCAACAGAGTATATATGGCCTAAAAGGGATATAGGTGATTATTCAAAAGAAAAAACATTGTGGATTGAAATCCCTGAAGAAAAAGAGGGGGGTAATTATAACAATGAAAATGTTACGCAGTGGGTAGGAAATGAATGTTATGATATAGATGATAATTTAATCCAATATATTTATAATGAAGATGATTGCGATAATTATTATAAAAAATGGTGGGATGGTATAACTACCTCGCTTTATGCCTCTGATCAAAATCAATCAAATAATAAATATCTTGATATGTGGATTAATATTGATGGATTAAATGGTGGAGAATCTCATTATTTAGGATCACCTAATAACCCAGTTTTAATAAACAAAAATAATTTAAAACTACATATTGATATTGGAATAATTAGTGAGGATACAAATGATAATGGTTCACTAGATACTGAAGATTTAAAATCAGATGCTATTGGTTATGGAGATGGATTATTAGATTTAGGTGAAGATGTTGGTGTTGATGCTTGTATTGATGAATATGAAGATGGATGGGGAGGATGTTTATGCTATGATTTTGATCATGGAGATAATAATAATAATACTTATAATAGGTGTGATGATGGAGTTGTAGAGGGAGAAATTGTTAATGGGAATATGGAATATATGACATATCAAGAGATTAAAGTTTCAGGAGTATATGGTGAAAATATTATTAATTTAAATATTTTTGATGAAGATGATCCAAATGGAGATAATTTCAGTTATAGTAATGGTAGTTTTGATTTTAGTCATTATAACGGTAAAGAAGGTAATGGAAGTCTTGTTGAAAATAAATATCCAGATACGGAAGATTTAAATGGTGACCAATTTATAGATAATATAAATTCATATTTCACATATACAATTGAGCTTGATCAGATTGATGAAGAAATAATAGAAACTACTGATTCTGATACCTATTGGAAACTTCTTAGAATTCCTTTAAATGAATTTAATACTGTAAATGAAACTTCAGGATACAATGCAGATTGGACAACAGTGAAAAATGTACGTTTATGGGTTGAAGGAGTTTATGATAACAATAATTTAAATGATACATACGGTTTAATAGGAATAGCATCTATTGAAATTGTTGGAAATGAATGGGAAGAGCTTGGTGTAGTAGATAATGATATGATTGGACAAGCTGGTTATTTAGAAAGTGATTATACTCCAAATGAAAATATATCTATACAATTAATAAATACTCATGATAATAAAGATGACTATGAATCTCCCCCAGGAGTAATTGGGAATATTCAAAGTGGGGGTGGAGCTACAGGGAGTGAAACTTTTATTGGGAAAGAGCAATCTTTAGTTATTGATTTTAATTCAATTAATTCCAGTTCTAATGGAGATGTAAATACCTCAATAGGTGGTATAGAAACAGATGAATCTGCTTTTATTAAGAAGTCAGTTAATTATTCAACAGAACTTGATAATGAAAAAAGAAATAGTTTTTTTGTTTATAAGAATATGGAGATGTTTTTTAATGGTCAGGAAGATAATGCCGAGGAATGGTTTGATTGTCAAAATTCTAATAATGAAGAATGTTCAAATGTAGATTTAATCTTTAGATTTGGAAAAGATGATGATTATTATGAAGTAAGAAAATCTTTTAAAGATAACCGTGCATTACTTGCAGATGATCAAGATAGATGGCAAAATTTGAAAATAAATTTAGATGAATTAACTAGATTTAAATTAAATAGAGAAAATTTAGAAGATTATGAAGATAATGGGATAGATGGTTGTAGTGATAATTATGAAACAGGGAAAATAATTGATGGATTAGATGAATCTTTATGTTTAACTGATGAATTAATTATTGCTCAGATTACATTTTCTCAGATTTGCAATCAGACTTATTCCGAGGATCAAAATTTTATAGATGAAGATAACACTTTGTGTAATGAAAATAATAATTATTGTAAAGATTTTATTAATGAAGAAATTTGTATAGCTGAGATATGGAATAGTTCTCTTGCTTATCAACCTCATATTGATGATCCCAATGGAGATAATTATTATGAAGCAGGAACTGAATGCTGTGAAGTAGGTGATGGTACATGCGCTCCTGATTTAAATACAGAATCAGAATTACCAAGCTTTTATTGTCCAAATATTATCGAAGGTGATTATATAAATACTGAAGGTAATAATCAATATGATTGTATAAATTTAAATGGTGAAATATGTTCTTTAGATGATGAAGTTTTTTATAGTGAAACTGTGATAGATGATTGGGATGGTGATTATCTATATACACCAAATGCATATTATGATGATTTAGATGATTTATGGATATGGGAAGAGTATTGTGAGAATAATATGTTTGAAAATGAGGTAGATTGCGGACTTGAGGATTGGAATTCAATTGATTTAACTAATGTTTGTGAAGATTGCAATGAGCTTAGAGTCAAAGGCGAACCAGCTATTAATAAAATAGAATATGTAATGGCTGGAGTAAATAATAATTCAGGTGATACTATCTATGGAAGTATATGGATTAATGAATTAAGAATGACTGGTGTTAAAAAAGAAACAGGTACTGCATTTACATCTAGTTTTACATTTAATTTAGGAGAAATATTTGATATTGATCTTTCATATAAACAAGAACAAGCAAATTTCCATAGATTAGAACAAAGATTAGGGTCCGGAGATCATTCAATTAATTATTCTGTGCATTTTGGTTTTTCTCCTCATGAACTATTCTCAGAAAATTATTTTCAGATGCCAATCACTGTGAAATATTCAAAAGGTCTTTATTCTCCTTTATATAAACCAGGTTCAGATATAATTCTAGGATCAATTGATAATGCCCCAGATCATTTACAAAAGAAAAATAATAGTATTACATTAAGCACTTCAATTAAAACTATGTTGTCTGATTTCTATAAAAATAATTTATTTTATGAGTATTTATTAGATAATACAAAAATTTCATATACATATAAATGGGATCAAACATCAAATACAACAATATTAAATAAAGAAAATATTTATAAAAAAATGACATTTGATTATAATTTAAAATTTGATAAAGATAATACATGGTCTCCATTTGAAAATATTTTCAGTGGTGAAAATTGGAAATATGATGAAGACAATTATTTTATAAAATTTTTAAAGGAATTGAGTTTCTATTATACTCCTCAGGATTTAAGTTTTAATGCGAACATTGTTGACCAAGACAATTATTCGATTAACAGAGAATTATATGGAGGAACAATAATTGATGAAGAAAATTTAGATTTACATAGAAATTTTCAGACAAATATTAAACTTCATGAAACATTTAGTTTTAGATATACAGTTGATATGAAAAATAATTTGAATGATTATTTGAATAATAATTCCAGTCTAAAAATATCTGAATTTTTTGATCTATCATTTTCTCCTGGTTTAAAGAAAAGCTATAAGGAATATTTTTCTTTCACATATACTCCTGATTTTTTAGTTTGGCTTGGTCCAAGATTTACATATGTCCCCAATTATAATTGGACAAGAGATGCAATTACTGGTGGTAATTCAACGGCAGATATTTCAAGTGATAATAAATTTACAGCCTCATTTACTTTTTCATTTCAACAATTTATAGAGCAATTTTATGAAACAGAAAAAAAATCAAATACTTCATCCAGAAGTTCAAGAAGTAGAAGGTCATCAAGCAATAAAAATAAATCCTCTGATTCTAGTGATAAATTATTTATAATTGATCAACCACATTTTAAAACTATATTAAAATTCTTACATGATATTGGTCAAAGGTTTTCTAGCATAAATATTAATTATTCTTATAATACTCAAAATATATTTAATAATGTTTCTTCAGAAATAAATCCAGATTATTCATTTAAATTGGGTTTTTCTGATACCCCTACTGATGAGTTATTAAGCTATTCATCTGATGGAGTTATTGTTTCAACATCTAATGTGTTTAATCAAGATTTAAAATTCAGCACATCTGTTCAGCTTACTAATAATTTAACATTATCTAACATGGAATATAGAATTTCATTATCTGCTAATCAGCAAAGTGATAGTGGATATAATGAAACATTTTCACAATCTTATTTTCCTTTAGGATCATCAGGAAAGAGTGGAATTCCAATTTTCGGTTGGTCAATTAATTTAAGAGGTCTAGAAAAATATAGTTTGATTAATAGGTGGTTTAAAACATTTAGTATAAGCCATACTTATAATGGCGAAAAAAATGAAATCAGCAAAGATTATGTACTTCAAAAAGTAGATTTTAAACGAAACTTTACTCCGTTAATTAGATTTGATATGACAACAAAAAATACACCCATCGATATAGATTTGACTTTTAATAATACTTTAAATATTATCAATGGTCAAGAAGGTGATATCGAAAGACAGACAACTGATCAAGTAAGCTTGACATTTAGGTATAGACAAAAAACAGGGTTTAGGATCCCTATATTTTTCTTGCGAGATTTTCAAGTTGAAAATGAAATTGATTTAAGTTTTAAAATTGGCTATGATAATAGTAAAACATTGTTTTCTGAATTTGATCAAGATATTGATAATTTTGAAACTATAGCATTTAGTAAATCATATAATTTGCAACCAAAAATCACATATAACTTTAGTAAATTTGTTGAGGGTGATTTATGGTTTAATTATATTGTTAATGATAATCATACATCAGGAAGAAAAAAAGAAACTGATGTTGGTTTTCAAGTAAGGGTTTATTTTGAATCATTTGATTAAAATATGAAACTAATTAAAATTATATTATTTGCATCTTTAGCTTTATCAAATAATATCCCATATTTTGATGGAGATAAAGCATTTGATTACTTAGTTAAACAGTGTGATTTTGGATATAGATATCCAGGCTCTGTAGAACATAAAGATTTAAAGAATTATTTTGTTAGTTTTTTAAAGAAAAATGCTGATGAATTAACTGTTTATGATCATGAAATTCAGCATCCCTATGAAAATAAAAAAATAACTTTATATAATTTATTAGCAAGATACAATGTAGAATCAAATAATAGAATTCTATTGTTAGCACATTGGGATACTAGAGAAATTGCTGATAAAGATAAAAATCCAAAAAATCATTCTAGTCCAATTTTAGGTGCAAATGATGGTGCGAGTGGAATAGCAGTCCTTATGCATTTATCTGAAATATTATTTAATAATCCTTTAAATAATTTAGGTGTAGATATTTTATTTGTTGATGGAGAAGATATGGGTAGAAAAGGAGAATTGAAGAATTATTGTCTAGGAACAAAATTATTTTCTAAGAATATAAAATCTCCTTATCCAAAATTAGCAATTTGTTTAGATATGGTGGCAGATAAAGATCCACAATTTAAAATGGAATATTTTTCATATATTCAAGCAGAAAAAGAATTGAAGGAAATATGGTCATTAGCAAATTTATTAGGTTATAAAGAGTTTAGCAAAGAAATCACAAATCCTATTTACGATGATCATAGAGCTTTATTTGTTGAAACTGGAATTCCTTCAATTGATATTATTGATTTTGATTATCCATATTGGCACACTATTGAAGACACAGTTGATAAATGCTCTTCAGAAACATTATCTATTGTTGGAAACTTGATGTGCGAATATTTATACAGGAAAGATAACAATGAATAGTCTGAGATTAGTTTTAATGTTTTTTTCAATTATTTATATGCAAGTACCAGATAGTTATAATTTAGAGAATGTTAATGATAATTATTTGTTACGTAATGGTAGAGATTTATCTGATAATTTACTAAGTAAATCAATTGTTGATTTACGATTAATTGAGAATTCATCAATTGCAGTTGGAACATCTGGAGGAATAGGGCTTATAGAAAATGGAATTAATTTTTATTCATATAATGATGATAACATTGTTACCGGAGGTAATCCTGCATTAGAAACTTATTCTAATGAAAATTTGATTATTTTATCTGGTGTTGAAACGGTTAATTATAATAGTGAATATGTTGTAAGTGGAACGGGCATTTCATGGTCAGAAGATAATGGTGCTACTTGGAAATTTATTAGTCAACCTCAAGATAGCCTCCCAGATTGTGAAAATATTGGGTGTGAAAATGCACAAAATTCTCCTGAAGAATGTGAATGTTCTCCTGCTGCATCAGGATGTTCGTGGGATGTTCCGACATCAACTTGTAATTATATTAATGAAAATTATATAATCTTTCAATGGGGAGGTCAATCTTTATCAAGTCTTCCTATACAAACTACAGCTAAAAATGTAACTTATGATTTAACTGTTGATTTAGAATTAGAATATATTTATGCGGCAAGTTGGGCTGGTATGACAAGAAGATTTAAATATTCTGACCAAAATCCATCATGGGAATTAGTTCCTTTGCCAATGGATAATCAATTAGAAGTAGATTGTGGTAATTATTCTTCAGATTATGTGTACAACCCAATAGATCCTATTATGAGTGGAAATTTAAATTCTGGGGGAAATCATAATCATAAAGGATTTTCAGTATATTCAGATTTTTATAATAACACTAATTATATATGGGCTGGAACAGCAGATGGTGTAAATAGGGGTATTGTTGATGAATCTGGGTGTATTGATTGGACGCATTTTACTACTTCTGATGGCCTTGCAGGCAATTGGATAATTGATATAGTTCCTCAAAATATTGGAAGTGAAATTCCAAGAATTTGGCTTATATCATGGAATAGAGAAGGTGGTCCATCTCCACATGGCTTAACATACAGTGATGACAATGGAGAAAGTTGGATACAAGTAAATCAATTTATAGATGAAGAAGCAATTGTATATAATTTGTATTTTGATAATGATAATTTATATGCTTCAACTAGCGAGGGATTATATAGTTCTCATAATGATAATATTGAATTATGGAATAAAATAATTTTTCCAAATGAAATATTAGAATCTTTAGACTATTTTGATAAAATTTACACTTGTATTAAAACAGATGAGTATTTTTTTATTGGCTCACCCAATGGTCTTATATATATAACTGGATCAGTATTTAATGAATCTGATTTATGGCATTCGTATATTCCAAATGACCAATCTCAATTAAATAGAAATAAATTACTTATTTGGCCAAATCCATTATTGATTGGTCAACATTACAATGTTGATTTTTCTTATAAAACAAATTCTACAAATGGGAAAATGACAGTGTATGATTTTTCCATGAATGAAGTAGTTGCCTTTGCTTGTGATAATTATAACGATAATTATGGGAATTTAGGATGTAGTTGGAATGGGAGGAATCAGAATAATGTAAAAGTAGCAAATGGTGTATATTTTTGTAAATTAAAAATAGGTAAAAGTGAAATATGGGAAAAATTAATGGTCATAAATACACGAAAAGGTGATTATTAATGAAGAAATATTTTATTATTATACTATTTAATTACTTTTTGTTAGGTGATTATAGTGGTGGATTCCCTGGATCAAATTTTCATTATGGTTCTAATGCTAGAGAAATAGCTTTGTCCAATTCTACATTAAGTACATATAGTACAGGTTTTAATTCTTTTATAAACCCTGCTTTGTTACCTAATATAGATAATAATGAATATGGTTTTTCATATTTTATTATGTCGCTTGATAGATCGATACAAGCTTTATCTATTTCGCGTCCACTTCCGCCTTCAGCTGGTGTTAGTTTATCATTTTTCAAATCTGGGACAGATAATATAATGAAAACATCGTTAGATTTCGGAGATGTTATAGGCAACATTTCTCATTCTGAGGGTTTTGGGATGTTATCTTTTGGAATTAATTTAGGTTCATTGTCTGCAGGTTTTAATATTAAGGCTTATTTTAATAATTTAGATAATTATTCTGGTAATGGAATTGGCTTTGATTTGGGTGCATTATATACAGTAAATAAAAATATCAATTTAGCTTTAAAGTTAAATAATATATCAGCAGGATATTCTTGGGATATTGATTCTGAGAAGTATGATGAGGATATTTTACAAAATCATTCTATTGGATTATCTTATAATAATAACGATAATTTATTAATTACATCACAAATAGATTTTTTACCTA
>Ga0066850_10001360_pt1 | contig 12876 bp, 9 predicted proteins | sample ETNtaG_4_FD_67282 | JGI IMG/M metagenome (GOLD analysis project Ga0066850, IMG submission 67282) | Marine microbial and viral communities from oxygen minimum zone, Eastern Pacific Ocean - ETNP201406SV67 | ecosystem: Environmental > Aquatic > Marine > Oceanic | place: Pacific Ocean: Eastern... | reverse complement strand
ATCGCAGAATATGAAGAAGCTATCTCAGATGGAGTTATCGGAGAAATGGCTGAATTCCAAGATGGTTCTGCATTTGTATGGAGAGCAGGTGTAATCTTTGAGGAAATCGAAGGTGATATTTCTCAGCATGAAGCAGATGAAATCGAGGAATTATTCGAGGACGTAAACGCAGCATATGACAAAAGAGCAGATCCTTCTGAAGTATCTACTCTAACTGGTGGTATATTACATGAGATTGACGAGATTCTTGGTACTGAAGAGTCTGAAGGAGATCAATTACAAGGTTATGTGAATAACATTGTTGATCTATTAACTCGTGCAGATGCAGCATATCCTGGTGATAAGGACCTTGCATTGAGTCTTGTAACAAAAGCATATCTTGATAACTATGAATTCTTAGAAGCACCACTAGTAAATGCTGGTGAGGGAGAATTAATGGAAGACATCGAACATGAAATGCGAGAAGAATTACGTAATATGATAAAACGTAATTACTCAGCTTCCGAGGTGTCATTACAGATAGATAATATCTTGGCACAAATGGATACCGCTGCAAGCGTTTTGGGAGTACCAAGTGGTGAAGGTTGGAAGACTACATCCGGTGGTGTATTATATTATTCATCTGACAATGTCAGCGTATCTGTTCATTCTTAGTACTAACTACAAATACAAAGACGCAATTACTCCTAAACTTTAAGAAAATTATTTTTTTCATTTAGTTTTTCATACACACGTATTTTCTTATTCTATAATATTAGAATGAGAACTTAGATAAAATATTAGGTGAAACTAACGATTCGAATGAGGCAAATTCATAGCATACTGTTTGTATTTTTAGTGATATTTCTTATTGGAACAATTCCTAATGTTTTATCAGCAGTTGATATTGATCTAGTCACATTTTATTCTGTAAAAGAAATTACTCAAACGAGTCTTATTCTTGCTGAAATAAATATACAAAACGGTAATAATGAAACTGGCAAACAATTCATTGATTTTGCTTCTCAGCAGTTTTCAAATAATCTTCAAGAATTAAGACAATTGGATTCTAATCTTACAGATGAAATTCATATCTCATTAATAGATCTACAAACTCAGCAGATTAATTCTGATAACCAATCACAAATTTCATCTCAACTCGAAAAAATAAATGAACTTTTATCAACTATTCCTGAAGATGTAGAATACAATCCAAATGTAATTGTTGCATTATTGATTATTGCTGACCAACAGTATGAAAATTTTGAGACTAACGATGATGAATTTTCTTATCAGATTTCACTTGGACTAATCGAACGAGCAAATCAGATATTTTATTCTGGCACTGATTATGACGAACGACAAAAAATTGAATTAGAATCATTTTTTAACGATTTGTTTGAGCAAGTAAAAAACAAGGATTCATTTTCATCTATTGGTACGTTAATCTCTTTCATCCAGAGAGATTTACTTGGAACTGATGTTTTAACTACTGCTGGAATAGATAATTCTAATCTGTATAATATTATTCGAGATTTGTATGGAGAATTATTGATTGAACTTGATAATGGAAATTATGATAAGGCTGAAGAAATTGGAATAGAGGCATATCTTGAAAACTTTGAATATTTAGAACCTGAAATTGAAATTGCAGACGCTGAATTACTTTACCAGTTAGAATGGGATATGCGTGAAGAATTACGTGCAATGATTAAAAATCAAGAATCACCAGAAACAATACGTACATTTTTGGTTGACTCTATTATTCCTAGATTAGATATTGCAGAAGCAAAAGTTGCAGACTTGAAGGCCCAGGGTGTCATTATACAAGAAGCATTTGCAAATAAGGACGTTAAGCCAATGGGTTCTGCTAGTGAAGATCAAAAGGGCGAAGTCCGAGATGAGATTGATTTTATCCGCGAACAATTAATGGCCACTCAAATTTACTATGAACAAGGCGATACTCAATCTGCATATGCTAGTGCAAGAACAGCATATCTTGACAGTTACGAATACGTTGAAATTCCTTTACGTGTAATCGCACCTGATTTTACGTTGCAAGTTGAATTTGAATTTGCAACACTCAGAAATTTAATTAATGAAAATGCTCCATTTGATGAAATTGATAAAGCCGTAATCGCAATAGAGCGGAGTCTTGATGAATCAGAACGCCTTGTTTCTGGAACTGGAACTATAGCACCAATGATTGCATTCGTTTCATCTTTTGCTATAATATTTAGAGAAGGTTTAGAGTCAGTCTTAATCTTAGGTGCAATCATAACATATCTTGAAGCATCAAGAAACATAAAATTCAAAAAATACGTACATTATGGTATCGTACTTGCTATTGGTGCAACTGCAGTTACCTGGTTTATCGCATCTTACGTGATAGAAATTTCAGGTGCAAATAGAGAATTAATTGAAGCAATAGCTGCCTTATCTGCGACTGCAGTTTTGTTCTATGTCAGTTTTTGGATACTTAATAAAATTGAGCACAAGCGATGGATGGAATTTGTAAAAGCCAAAGTTTTCCAAGCTTCTGCTTCTGGAGGAGTGACGGTGTTTGTCTTGCTTTCATTTTTCACTGTTTATAGGGAAGGATTTGAAACAGTTCTGTTCTATCAAGCAATGTTTGCATTTGCAAAATATATGGAACTATACGTTGCATTAGGATTCATTTTAGGAATAGTATCATTACTTGCAATTTACTTTGCATTTAGAAAACTTGGAAAACGTCTGCCATTACGTGCACTATTTGGTTTAACCATGGGAATAGGTGCGTACTTGTCTATAGCATTCTTAGGAAATGCGATTAGAGAGTTCCAAGTATTAGATTACATCCCATATACTAGCATGCTTGGAATTATTCCAAGATTAGATATCAATGTAGCAACCATGACAGGAATTTATCCTACACTGGAGACAACTATAGGACAGATAGTTTTGCTTTCAGTCTATGTAGTGGCATCATTATATGTTCTCATTCTAAGACCAAGGAGACAAAAAGCACTTGCCACAATGAGAAAATCGAGGGCACAAGTAAATGAATGAAAGAAGAATTAGAATAGGAATTGATGTCGGTGGAACATTCACAAAAGCCGTTGCTATTGATATAGTTACAGGAAATATTATTTCGTTGTCTACTGTTCCGACAACACATTCGTCTGAAAATGGTGTTTCCGACGGAATAGTTTTAGCACTTTCTAACATTTTGAAGAATTCTGATATTAAATTAAACGAGATTGAGATCATCGCACACAGCACAACTCAAGCAATAAATTCACTTTTAGAGTCTGATACTGCTAAAGTAGGAATTATAGCAATGGGAGTAGGTCCTGAAAAAAAAGACGTTATCAAAAGGACAAATCTACAAGACGCAAAAATAAACTCTCAAAACGACATCAAAACTAGTCATAGATTTCTTGATACATCTCACCTAATAACCGAGTCAGAGGTTTCTCAGGCTATTCAAGAACTAAAAAATGATGGTGCAAAAGTTATTGTTGCTACTGAGGCATTCGGCGTAGACGATCCTTCAAATGAGATGTTTGTTATGGAAAATGCAACAAAATCTGGAATTCCATCTACATCTTCACATGAGATTTCTGGAATTTATGGTTTAGAGATTAGAACTCTTACTGCAGCAATTAATGCAAGTGTACTACCAAAAACTGTAGAAGTTGCTGGATTTGTTGAAAGTGCAATTAGAAAAGCTGGTGTGACAGCTCCATTAATGATTATGAAAGGTGACGGCGGTGTGACAAGTATGGAAACTTTTCGGACAAAGCCAATACTCACAATTTTATCAGGCCCTGCCGCGAGTGTTGCTGGAGCATTACTCTATCTTAAAGTTACAAATGGAATATTTGTAGAGGTTGGTGGAACTAGTACAAATATTTGTATAATTAAAAATGGAAAGCCAACAATTCGTTATGTCACCATAAAAAATCATCCTACATGTATTCGTTCTATGGACGTTCGAGTATTAGGAGTTGCAGGAGGAAGTATGATCAAAATCAAATCTAATCATATTGATGGGGTTGGACCACGAAGTGCACACATTGCTGGTTTAAAATATTCTTGTTATGCAGATTCAGAGGATCTTCGTAGTGGCGAAATAATTTTTGTCAAGCCTAAAGAAAGTGATATTGATGAATATGTTGCAATAAAATGTAAAAATGGAACATATGCAATTACCAATACCTGCGCTGCCAACGCACTCGAGATGATAGAAAAAGATGATTATTCATTTTCCAACTCAGAATCTGCCAAAATTGCATTAGAAATTCTTGGAAAAAAACTCAATATGTCATGGTCAATGGTTGCAACATCTATCATACAAACATCATCGTTCGAAATTACAAAAGAAATTAGTAAAATTATAAAAGAATTCAAAATGGAAACATCACAAATAAAATTAGTTGGTGGAGGTGGTGGTGCATCTGTCCTGGTTCCTTTTGTGGCAAAACAACTTAATCTTACTTATGAAAAAGCAGATTTTGCTGAGGTTATTTCATCAATAGGTGTTGCATCATCAATGATGCAAGAACAGTTAGAACAAACAGTTACAGATCCAAATCCAGAACAAATTTCACAGTTACACAAAAAAATACACTCTATTATGATTGAGAAAGGTGCATCGCCCGAATCAATATCCATAGATAGTGAATATATACCAGAAAAGTCAGTTCTTCGGGTTTCAGCAATTGGAAATGTTGAGTTTGATAATCGTGTATCGGCTAAGAATGTATTTACACTTGAAGAAGCAAAACATCGAGCATCAGAAATTATTAAGATACCTGAGGAACGAATTGAGCTAAGTTTTGAAACAGATCATTATTTTGTATTTACTGGTCATACAAAAGTGAAAAAATTACTAGGCAAAAAAAATCAGCACCATATTATTATTTTAGATAGATTTGGACGAGAAAAACTATCAGTAAAAAATGGTATAATGTTTCAGGGTGGTAAGATAACGGTTATTGAACAGTTGAATAATTTTCTCGCAAATAAAGACGATATTGCACCACAAGTCTATTTACTAAATGAATTGAAGCTTGTAGATTTTTCTGGGCTTACTTCCAAATCACATATTTTAGAAGGAACCAAAAAAGAACTAGCGGATTCAATCAAAGCCGCAGTAATCATAGAACAAAAATAAACATTCCATATTCTATAATATTAGAATAAAAATATAGAATGAGTTTAAACAATAAATAATCTACTGCTGATTTCTGAGAATGAGGAAATTATTTTTTCTGATACCATTGTTGGCTTCTTTTTTGCTAATTCCTATTGTTAATGCTGAGGGAACACTTGGTGATGATTGGAGTGCAATTAAGAAAACACTTGGTGATGCATACAAAGCAGAGACAACAGACGAATCACTAAAACTTCTTGATGATGCAAAAGCAATCTATGAAAGTAAATTTGCAACCACTGCAAAAATGCATGATCTTGATACACACAATGTAATTATGGCTTGTTATGATGATGCAGAAGCAGCATACAAAGCAGGAGATAACAAACAAGCAAAACTATGGATTCAATGTCAAGAAAAATCAATTTACACTCTTGGTATGGTAAAGATGGAGGATGCAATTTCAAAGAACAATGCTCAAGAATATCTTGATTGGTCCACTATTGTACAAAAGAAATTCAAAGTAGCTGACAAAGACCCAGGAACATTAGCACTATTTACAGCAATTGAAAATGATCCATCCAAATTAAAAACATACTCTACAGTCATCAGAGAAAACATGCTTGATATTTTTGAATTAAAAACAGTTGAAGAATTAGAAGAGGCATTAATCAAATATGCAGAGGACGATACATATTCTGCAAAGAAATATGCCTATGAAGGATTATACTATTACAGAACTCTAGACCCATATGTAGCAGACTCGGTTGGAAATGCTAAAGCAGACAAACTCATGAATCTCATGATTGAAGCAATGGCAATTTCTGATTCTGCAAATGATGGCGTATCTGTAGCAGATTTAACAGCACAAATGAAAGACACCAAGAAAGAAGTAGAAAAAATTGTTATGGAGCATAACGGAATTTCCGGTACTCCTGAAGCACTTGCATTAGCAGGAATTGCTGATAGACTCACACTTGTTAAACTAGAATATGTTGATGCAATTGATAACTCTGGAAACGTCATAAACGATATGGAATATGCAGAGACTGTAGCATTTGCAGGTGGAGCAGTAGAAATTGCAGATGAAAATGCAGAAGTATTAAGTGCAATATCATCAAGCGACTTTAGCGCACTACAATCAAAATTATCATCAATTGTATCCAATGTAGATAACAAAGCAGCAATATCCACAGTACTTAACGAAGCAGATGACGCAACAGTGATTGTTAAGAACTTACAATTAAGTGCAGGTGAAGGAGGCGCTAATCTTGGAGGTTACTTTGACACTATTGATAGATTACTAATTACTGCACAAGCAGCATATGCAAATGGTGACTCTGACTTGGCATTTGAACTAGTCAGTGAAGCATACTTGGATAACTATGAATTCCTAGAGGCTCCAATTGCAGAAATTGACACTGACTTGATGCATAAGATCGAAGATAATATGAGAGAAGAATTAAGAAATATGATCAAAAGTGGCTCATCACACAATTTGATTGAGGCACAAATACTTATGATAAACAATGATCTTGCCACTGCAAATTCATTACTGACTGGTATTGTACCAACTGCTGAAGCAGCTTCTGCAGAATCACAACCATCAGGTGGTGGATGTTTAATTGCTACAGCAACATTTGGTTCTGAAATGGCACCACAGGTTCAATTCTTGAGAGAGATCCGTGACAACACTGTACTCCAAACTGAATCAGGAACAACATTCATGACAGGATTCAACCAATTCTATTACTCATTTAGTCCAGTAATAGCTGATTATGAAAGAGAGAACCCAGTCTTCAAAGAGACAGTAAAGTTAACACTTACTCCAATGTTGACATCATTAGCACTTCTAAACTACGTTGATATTGATTCAGAACATGAGATGCTTGGATATGGAATTGGAGTGATTCTACTAAATATTGGAATGTACTTTGTTGCACCAGCAATTGTTATAATCACAATCAAAAAACGTTTATTTTAATTTCAGCAGGATTGTTTTCATAAATAATTATGGATCTTGATCTAGAAAGAATTTTCGCTTCGTTGTTTGACTAAATTAAAGAGCAGAATCTACCATTAGGGCAATAAACAGTACTGCCAAGTATGGGCTTGAAAACTTGAATAGAACCCATGAAGATTTTTCACTTGGTTTTGCGACTACCCAGAAACTAAGAATTACCATTAAAACTCCAGATGCAATTGCAGTGTACAGGTAGATTTCATGCATTAATGGTTCTCCATTATCATGAGTAAGGAAAAATGGAACTATACTGAATAATACCATCATTAATGTTGTACCAGCAATTATTCTAGCAGAAGTTTTTTCTGATTGAACAGCAGTAAGCATAGGAACGTTTACTTTTTTGTAATCATCCTTAAAGTGTAAAGTCAGTGCCCAAATGTGCATTGGAATCCAAACAAACACCAATCCTGCAATTATAAGACCAAAGTCCCAAAGACCAGTTGTGGTTACAGCAACATAACCAATCAATGCAGGTGCACCACCAGAAAATCCTCCTAAAATAATATTTGATCTGCTTTTACGTTTTAGAAGATAACTGTACACCAAAATATTATCTGCTAATCCAAACGCCATAAAAGAACCAGCCAAGATGCCATTCCAAAAAGATGTAGTAAAACAAATACCAAAAGCACATACCAATGAAATTGCAGCAAGTATCAATCCAAAATTTCTTGCCTTCTCAGGAGGGTTAATTCGCCCACTTGGAATCGGCCTATCCTTGGTCCGTTCCATAATAGCATCGATATCTCTATCACGATAGTTTGTTAGGGTATTAGCTGCAGCCGAACCAGCTGCTACACCTCCAAGCATTAATGCCCATGTTGCAAGAGAAATTGGAATATTGTAAATATTAGAAGCGGTGATTGCAGCTCCAAAAGCAGTGAAAACTAGAAGATACCAAATCTTTGGTTTAGTTAATTCATAGTATACAGAAAGGCTGGATTTTGGGTTAAAAGTTTGCATCTATCATTCACCTTCTCACATCCGTTTTATCAATCTACCATATAGGGTGTTTGTTTTTTTCGTCTCTTCATCTCAACAAAACTTTCGGAACCTATAATTCCTTGAATTTTTCCGATCCCTTCTGAAATAAGACGGTGCATCTCAGCAAGATTTTTTGCATGCATTGTAACTAAGATATCAAACCTACCAGTTACTTCTGAAATTTCTCTTACACCATTAATTTCAAATAATCCATTAATCACACTATCCCGTTGTTTTGAATCAATATTTATTCCGGTAAATGATTTGACAGTATATCCCAATTCTTTATCATTAATCTCAATAGTGTATCTCTCAATCATCTTTCTTTTGAGTAGTCGTTTTATTCTACTGTAAACCACTGATGTATTCACGTCAATTTTTTTAGAAAGTTTTGGAATAGAAATAGCTGCATCATCACTAAGCTCGGATAAAATCTTCAAATCCAAATTATCCACTTTAGCCATCTAAAACACTCAGAAAAGCTGTATTTGGTGGTCTAATAAAGCTATTATTGAAATTTTTACAGAATTAAGGACTAAAACTTATCTTTTTTGTATAGCATCTCAGCTAGGAGAACAGCGCCTTTTGCAGATCCCATCTTCTTGTTATGCGAGAACAGCATGTACTTTATTCCATTATCAAACAACTCTTCCTTTTCAACTCTACCTATTGTTGTAGTCATACCATCACCAACTTCTCTCTCCATTCTTGGTTGTGGTCGTGTTGGATCTTCATGAAACGCATAGTAATCTTCTGGTGCTGAAGGCAATCCTGCAACTGAGATTTCTTTGTTGTAAGCATCGTAGGTATTTTTTGCTAAAGCTGGATCAATTTCCTTTTCTGTTTCAACAAAGACTGATTCAGTATGTCCATCTATGACGGGAACACGTGTACATGTACAGCTAACTCTAATATCTGCATCTTCAATCTTACCGTCCTTTAGTTTACCTAGAATTTTTCTAGTCTCTTTTCTCACCTTCTCTTCTTCTTTTGGAATGTATGGAAGTATGTTATCAGTAATTCCCATTGCAGATACACCAGTCTTTCCACCACCGGAGATTGCCTGCATTGAAGTCATCAGAACTTTCTTTGCACCATATTTGTCAAATAATGGCTTGAGTGTGATAGCCAAACCAGTAGTTGTACAATTTGGTAGTGGTGCTACCCAACCTTTCCAATTACGATTTTTCTTTTGAACTTCAAGCAGTTCTGCCTGTTCATCATTTACTCCTGGAATAAGTATTGGAACATCCTCTTCGTATCTATATGCAGATGAAGTTGAGATTACAGGAAGATCTTTTGCAAATTTTGTCTCAATATCTATTGCAGCTTGTGACTCTACTGCTGAGAAAATTAAATCTAATTCTGCAACATTAATCTCGTCAATTGTTAAAACTGGCATGTCCTTTATGTAATCAGGAATTTCTCCACCAACATCCCAAGCAACTATTCCACTATCATCTCTTATAGCATCAACATACTTTTTTCCAGCAGAACGCTCTGATGCAGCGATCTGGGTAACTTCGAACCATGGATGGTTCTTTAAGGATTGGACAAACTCTTGACCAACTGCTCCAGTTACGCCTATGATGGCTACTCTTTTCTTCATGGATCATTTTCAGGTTTTCAATTAATAATCGTTAGCAATAACCAAAACATACTAAATTAGCAATAGATAATCTATGATGTGAGAATCCATCCAAATAAACCAGCACAGTCACACATTCCAGCCTCACATGGGGGTAAATATGGTACAAAAAATCCTAATCCTCAAGTGATTGACTTTAGTTCAAACGTCAATCCATTGGGATGTCATCCAGGTGTAAAGCGTTATTTAAAAAAACAATTAGATTTGATCTCTGAATATCCGGATCCAAGCTCCTCAGATTTACGTACAAATTTAGCCTGGTTCACAGGTGTTAGAAAAAAACAAATTGTTGTTGGAAACGGGGCAACAGAAATAATCTATAATTTTTGTAAAACATTTCTAAATAAAAAAACGCCTATTTTAATTCCAATACCAACCTTTAGTGAATACGAAGTTTCTGCAAAACTTTGTGAATGTAAAATTTCATTTTTTAAAACTATGAATCTTTCAAAAAACTTACAGAAATTTATTATGAAAATTCCCAGAAATGGCTGTATTTTTATTTGTAACCCAAACAATCCTACAGGCGTTTTAATTAAAAAGAAGGAAATGCTGAAAATTATTTCTGCTGCAAAGAAAAAATCATCATTAGTATTTATTGATGAGACATTCATCGAGCTGGTTCCAGAAAGTAATGAATCATTAATAAAATATATCAAAAATTATGAGAATTTATTTATTTTACGTTCACTCACAAAATCTTTTGGTTTGGCAGGAATTAGAATTGGGTACGGAGTAAGCAATTCACAAATAATAGATCCATTACAAAAGATAAAAATTCCTTGGAATGTTAGTTATATGGCACAACGTGCTGCAAGCGCAGCAATATGCTATCATCCTTTTCTAGAAAAAACATGTAAACTAATCAAAAAAGAGAAAGATTTTATTTCATCAAATTTAGCAAAATCAAAAAAATTTACTTGCTGTGACTCATCAACAAATTTTATTCTAGTTAAAACAAAAATCAAATCAAGACCTTTGCAAAAAAAACTTCAGAGGAAAAAAATTCTCATAAGGGACTGTAGTACATTCCGTGGATTAAACCAAAATTATATTAGAATTGCAGTAAAAACTAGAAAAGAAAACATAAAACTTCTAAAGGCTTTGGAGGCGATTTAATATTTCAAAAACATTAATGATTCAGGGAACATCATCTAGTGCAGGCAAAACAACTCTTGTAACTGCACTTTGTAGAATTTTTGCAGAAAAAGGGTTTTCTGTTGCACCATTCAAGGCTCAAAACATGTCAAATTATGCGTATAAGGGAAAGGAGTTTGAAATTTCTCGTGCTCAGGCGGTTCAGGCTTTAGCATCACGGATTGAAATATCACCTGATTTGAATCCAATTTTGTTAAAACCTTTAGGTGATTATAGAAGCTCCGTTTTCCTCAGAGGAAAATTCTATAAAAAAATGCATGCTGATGATTATTACAAGAAGTTTATTCAAAAAAATGGATTGAAGACAGTTTTGAGATCATTTAACACTTTAGAAAAAAATCATGATTTGATAATTATCGAAGGTGCAGGATCTCCTGTCGAAATCAATCTCACAAAATATGATATTGCAAATATGAAACTTGCCGAGAAAACAAAATCACCTGTAATTTTAATTACTGATATTGAAAGAGGAGGCTCGTTTGGAAGTATTGTTGGTACCATGTCGTTATTAGAAAAAAAATACCAGAGAGTGATCAAGGGTTTTGTTTTTAACAAATTCCGTGGTGATTTAGATATTCTTAAACCTGGATTTAGAAAACTAAAACAAAATACAGGAAAGCCTGTTTTTGGAACAATTCCCCTTACCAAGTTTTTACTTCCTGAGGAGGATTCTATCACCTCTAATTCAAAACAGCTTGCGTTGAATAGGAAGAACTTAAAAAAGATTGATTCTGAGATTGAAAAATTAAGCAAAGTTGTAAAGTCAAGTCTTAATATCAGAGCTATTGAGAAACTCTTGTAATGATACTTGAAAGCATAGTTATAGTTAGTTTTGCACTTTTACTGGATTTTTTGGTAGGTGATCCAAAAACTAAATATCATCCAACCGGTTGGATTGGAAAATTAATTGCTTTACTTGTACCATTTGCAAAAAACAGTTCTGCAAAAAGAGAATTAATTGGTGGAGTTTTGATTGTTGGGATTGTTATAACTATTGTATGTATGCTACTTGTCGGTTTAGATATTGGAATCAGTTTATTGACAATTGATATTGTTTCATTAATAGTATCAGTAGCTCTCGGATCAATTTTACTAAAAACAACTATCGCTATTAGAGGAATGCAAAAACATGCTTTAGCAGTAGCTGATGCTGTTGAAAAAGAAGATTTAGACTTGGCTAGAAATCATCTTTCCATGATTGTAAAAAGAGATACAAAGAATTTGGATAAAAATCATATTCTATCTGCTGTTTTAGAAAGTGTAAGTGAGAATACAGTTGATGGAATTACGGGTCCATTATTTTATTATGCTATTTTTGGTCTCCCAGGCGCATTTGTGTATAGAGCAGTAAACACCATAGACTCTATGATTGGTTATAAGACAACTTTATTCAAGAATGTGGGCTGGTTTGGAGCTAAGTGTGATACTATACTAAACTACATTCCATCTCGACTCACTGGATTAGTAATGATCTTGGGTGCATTGATTTTGGGCTATAATTGGAAAGAATCATTCTATATTATGAAACGTGATAGTACAAAACTAGAAAGCCCTAACGCAGGATATCCAATGGCTGCACTAGCAGGTGCACTTGGAACTAAGTTAGAAAAAATGAATTATTATACAATTGGCAATGGTAGTATAGAATATACCAAATCTCATATAATTTCTGCAATTAGACTGATGAAAGTTTCATCAATTTTATTCTGTGGCATCGTGACTATACCAATCATTACATGTCTTTCATTTTTAGGATGGTGGATACATGCTTAAGGAAGTAAGTTCAGTTTTTTCATTTCTCACAATAATTCCTTCTAATAATACAGATCTAGGAACAGTAGCAAAATACATGCATATTTTTCCTATTATTGGAATTGCGATAGGACTGATAATTGCTTCAATTGGCTTTGGATTATCATTTTTCCTAGATCCATTGATTGT
>Ga0066850_10001357_pt1 | contig 12885 bp, 7 predicted proteins | sample ETNtaG_4_FD_67282 | JGI IMG/M metagenome (GOLD analysis project Ga0066850, IMG submission 67282) | Marine microbial and viral communities from oxygen minimum zone, Eastern Pacific Ocean - ETNP201406SV67 | ecosystem: Environmental > Aquatic > Marine > Oceanic | place: Pacific Ocean: Eastern... | reverse complement strand
AGCTGGTACAGTATTACCAATTACTGATGAACTAGTTTATACTTCAAACCTTACTCCAGCTAACTATGTTCAAACTGTAAATGCTATTGGTGTGTCTTCTTTAAGTGCTTTCCAAGGTGGATTTATAGGTGGAATATCACTTTCTCAGAGTGAAGAATTAGATTTCTTTACATTTGGTCAAAATGCTGGGGCATTAGGTGCATGTGGTGCTGGTTTTTATGCAGACGGTAGTGTTTGTGATGCTAGTTTTCCAGGTAATGACTGCGACATTTATGAAGCTTGTGCTTCAGCTGGTTATGTTTCAAAAGGTCATGACATAGAAACTGTTCCAGGTAATGGTGTAAGAGATATGTATGTTGAATGGCATGCTGTTGATGGACCTTTATCTCAAAGTGGATATGGTGATGATCAATTAGATCCATGTGAAGATGGTTTATGCGTAGCAAACGCAGGAACAGCTGCATGTTTTGAACTTGATCCTAACACTGGTGGAGCAATTCCATCTCCTGCTTGTACTGCTGAAGGTGAAGCCATGGATAGAATATTTGGAGTTCCATATTTCGGAACTACAGCTATGAATCCAGAGTGTGGTTTTAACCAAGATATTCTTGGTGATGCTGCATCTGTTGGTGGTGCTTTAGGTGCTGGTGTTGCTGGTCAATGTGAATCAGGTATAGTTTTAGATGAAAATGGCAATGGTCTTCCAGATGTTGTAGATGGATGTCATGCTCTTGAAGGCTATGGATATCCTGGTGATCAGGCTGCAACAATGGCTTTTATTGGTGCTTGTACTGCACTTGGATTTAGTGAAGGTCAATGTACGGAATTAGCTTATATAGCTCAAGCAGCTGTAGAGGCAACAACAATCTGCTATAATATGGAAACGCATGATTTTTATCCTGCTGGTAGTGCAGATGATTGTGCAGATGGTTACTTCTTTACTAACGCTGTTTGGGATTGTAATGGTCTTTACATGTTAACATTTGATGCTGCAGCTCTATGTGGTGTTGCTGCTGATGCATGGGTTGAAGATTGTGTTTATGGCGATAGTGCTGGAAGAGACTTCTATCTTATGGATGCTTCATTTACACCATGGGGTGGATTCTTTACATGGAATGCTTTACAATATAGTCAAACTGGTGATCTTAGTTTCTTAGTTTCTGATGGAGCTTATGATTTCGACCCAACTTGTATGGGTGATGGAGACTTCAGTGACTGTAGTGGTCGTTTAAGTATGGTAATGGACCCACTATGTATTCCTGAATTCCAGGTCAGAGAAGTGTATATCGATTTTGATGAAATTGATGAATGTGCACATAACGGTGATGTTACACTTGATGATGTTGTTAATATTCTTGATGTAGTTAATTTAGTTCAGGCTATTTTAGGTCTTGAAGAATTAGATGACAACCAAATGTGTAATGCTGATATCAATGAAGATGGAATTATTAATATTCTTGATGTAGTTGGTATTGTTCAAGCTATCCTAGGTAACAGAGGAATTGATGCTACAGAAATTCAAATTTTTAATAATGAGAATTCTGTGAGTATAGAGTCTAATGGTTATATAGGAGCAGTTCAAATGACTTTAAGTCATGGTGAAGATTTTTCAATTGAACTAACTGATGATGCTTTTATAGCTGATTATAATACTAAAGGAAACACAACAACTCTTATGATTGTTGCTCCTGAAAGTAAAGAGCTATTTACTACAGTTGGTAATTTTGAAATTGTTGAAACTTTAGCTGCTAATAGTAATGATTACGTAGATGTAGTTAATCCAGAAGCTATTTCTTTAGGTTCTGCTTATCCAAATCCATTTAACCCAACAACAAGCTTCGAGCTTTCTGTTGGTAATGCAGGTCATGTAACAATGAATGTATACAATGTAATGGGTCAAGTTGTAGAAACTTTAGTTAATAATACTATGGATGCTGGAAACTACAATATCACATGGGATGCAACTAATTTCTCAAGTGGTATGTATGTAGTTAAAGCTGAAACTGTTAATGGCCTTGCTTCACAAAAAGTAATGCTTGTAAAATAACAGTTTAATAAGGCTATTAGCCTAATTATTTAAAAACCCCCATCTTTCTGAATAAGATAAATGGGGGTTTTTTTATTTTTGTTCAAATTGTAGTAAATTTGTGCTTGTCTTTTAGTACAATAACAATTTATATGATAAAAAAAATTTTAACATTATTTTTCTTTATAAACCTTTCCTTAGCAGTAGCTATCAAAGGTAAAGTATATGATGAAAATAATGGGAATCCTTTAGTTGGTGCAAATGTTTACCTAGAAGATACAGCATTTGGTGGTAGTTCTAATAGCCTGGGCCAATATATTATCACTGATGTGCCAAAAAATAAAACCTATACAATTGTTGTGAGATATCTTGGATATAAAAAATTTACCAAAGAAATCAACTTATTTGATAAAGAATTTCTTGATTTAGATATTATGCTGTCACCTAGAAATATAAAGGTAAAAGGAACGGAAATTGTTGGTACAGCCAGAGCAATCAAAGATAAAATTACAAATTCTATTGCCACAAAAGAATTAATCTCATCTGAAAGAATTGAAGTTGAATCTAGCACTAATCTTGGTTCTTATTTAAAAGGATTAAAGGGGGTAGACTATACCGCATCAGGGATGGATAGTTATTCTATATCAGTTAGAGGTTTTAATAGTAGTTTTAGTTCTAGATTATTGACTTTAACAGATGGCAGAGTGGCCAATATTCCAGCTTTAAGAGTTGTGTCATATAATACCATTCCACAATCACAAGATGATATTGAAAAAATGGAAGTTATCTTAGGTCCTGCAACTGCACTTTATGGTGCAAATGCACATAGTGGCGTTGTAAATATTGTTTCAAAAGCACCATCTACTTCAGAAGGATTTTCTTTACACGCAAGTGGAACCAGTGATGAAAGACAGCTTAGAAAAATAAACGGTCGATATGCAAAAAAACTTAATGATCATATTAGCTTTAAAATTTCAGGTTCTTATCTAAATGCTTATGAATGGGAATTTATATCTGAAGATGAATGGAAAAATCATCAATATACATGGATAGGTTCTCCTAATAGAACTGTTGATGGAAAAGATAATAATCCTTGGAATGATTTTGCTTTTACTGATGATATTGATGCAAATTGGGAGACTATTGAAGATATTGTAATATCTAATGGATGGAATATTGAAGATTATTGGGAAGATTGTGGAGATGATGGACTATGTCCTGGTGATCCTGATTATGATGGCCCTGACATAGGTGAAGATGATGGAATCTACCAACAATATGAATTTACTGGAGATCAAAATGACCTTTCATCCTGGGATAGTAATGTTAAATATGGTTATGCATACAATGGACAATATGATATAGGTGAATACTATGATGATGCAAATGGTAATGGAATGTGGGATCAAGGAGAGGACTATGAAGATTCTAGAAATAAATTTGTGCTAATTGGAAATGGTGAAGCTAATCATGGAGATTGGGATGGCGATGGGGTCGCTGGTGAAGATTGGATTAATGGATATGATGATGATGGCGATGGTGAGATTGATGAGGATTATTTTGAAGCTGATGGCATTGATAATGATGGTGATGGCCTAATTGATGAAAACATAGATAATGAATACGATTTATCGTATGATGGAATGGATAATAATGGAAATGGGCAGATAGACGAATCATGGGAGTTCGATCATGATGGAGACGGTACAAGCAACTGGGGATCTACGCTAGATTCAGATTTAAAAATTATAATTTATGATGGAAGAAAAGAAGAAGAATTAAATGGTGAAACTAATCCTTGGCATTATGTAGATGGAGAAGAAACTACAGATAGTCATATACGAGGAGATTATATTTGGGATGAAGATGAATTTACTATTTTATTTGATGTGTTTACTAAAGATTATGGTAATGATGGTATAGCTGGTGATTATTTTGAAGATGAAGGTGGAAATAGCACTTATGAAGTAGGTGAACCAACATTATCTTTTGGAGGATTTCTTGATTATGGGCTAGATGGAGTAAATTATACTTTCGATGAAGGTGAAGGTGATGGCCAATGGCAACCAGGTGACGCCTGGCTAGATGATAATGATAATGATATTGTTGATGAAGGAATTGATGAATATGACTTTGATTATCAATTTAATCCTAATAATGACACATGGCCACCTCCTAATGGTCAGTGGGATGAAGGTGAGTATTATGAAGATTGGGGACAAGATGGAATAGCAGGTAATGGAGACGCAGGTGAAGGGAATGGTTTAGATCCAATGGATACCAATGAATTAGATGGTAATTATGACACAGGTGATGGATGCTATGGCTGTAATAGTAATGAAAACGAATTAATAAATCGTTTTCAACAAATTTCAGACACAAATGGAGACTTATACGACGATTACCCTGATTTTGAAATAGATAATAGAAAAGTAGAAACTCGAATTGATATAAATGGAATCCCATTTCTAGGAATGGATGATTTAGATATTACTCTTCAATCTGGCTATTCATGGTCTAAATCACAAATTGTTACAGGTGTAGGAAGATACTTGTTAGATGGATGGGAGTATAAATTTAATCAATTAAAGATGAGCTATGATAATTGGTTTTTTCAAACATATTTAAATAGTAGCTATTCTGGTGATACCAGAGGTTATTTAAGAGGAGATTTGATTACTGATTTATCTACTAATCGAGCCTACCAAATTCAAAACAATTTTAAAATAAAGTCTGTTGATACAGATATTACATGGGGTATAGATTATTTTAGAACAAACCCAGTAACAAAAGGGAGCATCTTAAATGATGGGCCCAATGGAAGAGATGAAAATGGAAATGGAATTATAGATGATGATGATGAATTTGATAATCCAATAGCTAATGAAGCTGGATTGTATTTTCAATCTTCCTCTAAATTAACAAAATTATGGAGTGATAAGTGGGAATTAGTATTAGCTGCTCGTTTAGATTATCATGATCAACTAAAAGAAGAAGGTTTGCAATTTGGCCCTAAACTAGGTCTTATGTACGATCCAAATCCAAAAGAATCTTGGAGAGTGACTTTTGGTAGAGCTTTTAATACACCAACTACAACTCAATTATTTACAAATTATTATGTTCAGGATTATAGAATATTTAATGTTTTTTTAAGAGGAAATAAAGATGGAACAGAATATACAAGAGTAAATGAAAATACTAATATCAGTCAACCTATGTATTATGATGCAAATGGAGATCCTCAATTTTATGGCAGTTATAATTTTGGAGATAATTATATAGATAGAATACAAGATATGCCCTATTTCTTTCTATATGATACATTTGAAGGAGTCCCCTCTGATTGGATTCCTTTAGATACCACAAATTTTTTAGTTTATATCCCTGAGCCTAATGGAGATGGGCATATTATAAGACCAGATGATGTAAAAAGTGGGGAAAGATATATTCCTAATATGCCAGCAATTAAATCTGAAAAAATTAATAGTTTTGAAATAGGATATAAAAGATTTATAGAACCTGGTGGGATTGTATCTATAGATTATTATGTAAATCATTATTCTGACTTTTTTAGCCCAGCTATGTATATAACCCCAACAGTTATATATAGATATAATGATGATGGCTCGGAAGCAGATGTTGATAATTTTCAATTTGCAGGATTTATTCCAGGAAATCAAAATAATTCAAATCCACCTTATTCAACAGGTTGGAATGGCTTAGATGATGATGGAGATTGGTGTGTTTGGGCCAGTGACTTTGGTTGGGATCAAGATGATAAAGATGGTGATGGAGACCCTCGAGATCCAGGTGAATGGGGATTTGTAGACTTAGAAACAGGAGAAACTTATACTCCTGCGCAATTAGGATTTGATGGGCAAGGCCTCCCTTGGATTTATTCAGATGCAACGACTAATCAATATGGAATAAATTATAATCTTCTTGATAGAGTTGGAATAGATGAATGGAGCCCTACAGAAGGAATGGGAGAATATGAATGCGATAGTTATCCATGCAGTTCTGATAATGTCGAAGGTAGAGCAACAAGCCCGCCTGAAATTATTCTAGGAGTTTTAAACTATGGAAATGTGTGGACACAAGGGATTGATATGGCTTTTACTCAAATTCTAAATGACCAAATGTTTTTTAATGGAAATTTCTCATGGTATAATACCACAGAATTTTATAATGAATTAACTAGAAGAAATGATCCTATCAATGCTCCAAAATTTAAATGGAATCTTAATTTTAATTATAAAAATGATAAATATGGTATGCTATCTATTGGGTATAGACATGTTGATCAATTTGAATGGCAAGATGGAATTTGGGCAGGAGAAATAGGACCTTATAATCTCTTTGATATTCATTATAAAATTGATTTTAATGATCATTTATCTACATCAATATCTTGCCTAAACATCTTTAATGATATTCATAAAGAAATAGTTGGAGGCGCTAAGATGGGACGCCAAATTGTGGTGAGATTTTCTACAGGATTTTAATAATGAAAAAGTCCCTTATACTTACAATGTTTTTTATTCTACTTATCGTTTCTTGTGAAAAATCTGAAAATAATAATGAACAATCAGAGACATCAACTATAACTATCTTGTATCCAGAAAACAATTCTGAAATCACATGTGAAGAATGTACAATTGAAATTATTACTATTATAGAAAATAAAGAATCTTCAGAGCTTGCCTATATTTTAGTAGATAATAATATAGTTAAAAGTGGTTTGTCAGATACTTTAAAAGCTTATTATCAACCTCCATCAGATTGGAATCAAACCGTAGATATTGAAGCTCGTATTGTTAATTTTTTAGAAGATGACTGCACAAATTTTAATGAAAATGAAGCTGAATGCTTGGATGCTAATTGCCAATGGAGTGGATATGCCTGTTATACAGAAGATAATGTGGAAATAATAGCATCTGATATTCATACAATTACTATTAATAGTATAAATACAGACCCTTTAATTTCTAATCCTGTTTTTATGAATATTGATAACCAATTTAATATGATGAGATTTCCTGTTACTAATAGAGAATTTATTCAGTTTTTAAATACAAACCAAGATTTAGAAGTTGAGCTTGTAGAAGTTATATGGGGTGATGAAAATGGTAATAATTATGGAGACCCAACATTATGTCATGATAGAGATGTTGGAGATCAATATGAACCTACAGAATGGTGGTATGTAAATGTAAAAACAGTATTTGGAAATCAAGATATTCCATCAGGAAGCTATACTATCTATAAAAATGGATATAATATTTATGATACTAATGCTAATTATAGTAATCAAGGTGGAAAAATTCGCTATGATTGTGAAACACAAATATTTTACCTCCCAAATGAAGAGGATGGTAGCGAATCAATTTATTTTGATCATCCTGTAACAGGTGTTACATGGATTGGTGCTAATATCTATGCAAATTATTTTGGTTGGTCAATACCTACCCTTGAACAATGGGAATTAGCTGCAAAACATAATTATGATTGGAGTTATCCTTGGGGAAATGAAATAAATCCAAATTATGCTAATTATAATAGTACTACAACTTCAATAGTTGGTTACTATAATGGCTTAGGCGAATTAAATATGAGTTTAAGTGCTTTTGGAATTTATGATATGGCCGGAAATGTTTGGGAGCATACTAACTCACTATCTGTTCCTGAAATTTATTTTAAAACTGGTGGATCTTTTGATAGTGATACTACACAATTAAAAATTGGGCATACTGCTTATAGTCTTTTTTGTCAAGTATCTAATAATACGGGGTTTAGATGTATTTCTGATATTAACTACCCATCATCTCCTGCATCTGGATGTATTGAAGATGATAGATGTAATTATGATATGTTTGCTCAAGAATCAGAAAATTGTTATGATGATGATTGTTTAGGAGCATGTGGTGGCGATGCACAAGAATATGAATTTTTTCAAGACCAAGATGGTGATGGTCTTGGAAATCCAAATATTTCAGAAATACAGTGTAATGAACCTGAAGATGGATGGTGTGATAATTCAGATGATTTAGATGATGATTGCCCTTCTTCAGATATTAATCAAGAAAATATAGATTGTAATGATGTTTGTTGGGGAGAAGCTTATATTGATGGATGTGGAGATTGTGTGGGAGGTGATACTGGACAAATTGAATGTGATGAAGATTGTAATGGTGTAAATGGTGGAAGTGCAGATTGGGACGATTGTAGTGTTTGCTCGGGTGGAGATACTGGATTAGAACCAAATCAAGATATAGATTGTAATGGTGTTTGTGATCCAATTACTCCTCAAGGACAAGAAGATTTAGAAAATGGCTTGGAATTTGGTGCTTTTATTGATGATTGTGGAAATTGTGTTGGAGGTGGAACTGGTTTAGAAGAAAACTATGCTGATTTAGGATGTGATTGTGATGAACCAGAAGCTGAGTACTATTGTTTAGATTCTGATGGAAATGGATGTTGCGATTGTGGGAATAATAATGATGGCGCTTGGGATGAATGCGATTCAAGCTCAGATGCTGAACTTATTTGTGAAGATGATTTGCTAGATAGTTATATAAACACTATCCTAGGTTGCTCAAATGAAGGTGCTGTAAATTATTATTGTGACCAAGAAGAAAATGAGTGTATTGCATTTGGAACAAATATAATTCCTCCATGTAATTTCATTGATGATGGAAGTTGTGTTGTCTATGGCTGTTCTGATCCTATGGCTGATAATTATTGGGATGAAGCAACTGAATGTGAAGATGGTAGCTATGATAACTGCTGTGATTATACTGAACCTGTTAATATATCTTTTGGTTCGGTCAATGATGATGAGATGGAAATATTAATTGATACCCCACATGATGTTGGAGGTTTTCAATTTAATATAGAAGGTATAAATATTTTAGGAGGAACAGGTGGATTAGCAGAAGAAGCTGGTTTTACAATTTCATCAAATAATCAAACTATTCTTGGCTTTTCATTTACAGGAGAAGTAATACCTGCTGGTAGCAATGGAGTTCTAACTAATATACAATATGAAGAATTAGATTTACAGGCTTGCTTTGAATTGGGTACTGGTGCTATTTCAGATGAATCAGGTAATGAACTTCCTGTATTATTTGGTGAATGCCATGATTTCTAAAAATAATAATGCTTGATTTTTTTTTACAATTAGATTTATCTCTATTCCATTTTATTAATACCAATCTAAGCAATGTAATTTTTAATTATATTTTTATTTTTTTTCATGATTGCCATAAAAATATATGGGTTGTTTTGCCTGTATTATTTCTATGGCTATTCTATATATTTAAAGATAAAAAAAATAGAATAAGTCTAATTATATTAATTCCTTTATCAATATTAATAACAGATCAAATTGGTAGTAATATAAAAAATCTAGAACTTAGACAGCGTCCTTATATGGTTATAGATCAAAACAAAATAAATTTACTAGTCAAAGCTAAGAAAGATGAAAATGGACTCTATGAAAACACACGAAGTTCAAAAAAATCTTTTCCTTCAAATCATTCAGCAAATGTATGGGCATTATCTTTTATTTTAGGGCATATTTATAAAAATAAAAGGAAATATTTTGTAACTCTAGCTATTTTAATTAGCATATCTAGAGTATATATTGGTGTACACTATCCTCTAGATATAATAATAGGTGCAGGAATTGGAATGGCTGTGGGTTTGTTACTAATAAAAACTTCTGAAAAACTAATTAGGTAAGACATCATCTGGTAATTTAATGTTTTGAGATTCAATTTTCTGTTTAGGAGATTGAATTTTACCAAATTTCTTTTCATACTCTTTAATTTTGGCATTCAGTAATAATAGTAAATTTTTAGTATGCATAGGCGACATAATCATTCGTGATTTTACATCGGCTTTTGGTATGCCTGGAATAATTTTAATGAAATCTAATATGAACTCTGCCTGTGAAAAACCAATTATTGGCAAATTAACATAATTACCTTGAGCTATTTCTTCTTTTAATTCTATTTTTATTTGTTTTGTCTTTTTTTCTTTCATCTATTTGCCTTTAGAATTATCTTTTTTATTAAAATCTTCCCAATCTTCTTCAATACCCTTCCATTTTCTAAACTCTTCTTCATTAGTATCAGATTCCTTCAATTGATGTTTTTCATCAATAAATTCCATTTTTTCACTTTTATCTTCATATTCATCATGAATTGTTTCATCAAGTAATTCTTCTTCAGTTTCAGATTTTTGAATTTCATGACCATATATAGACTCATCAAAAAAATCAATGTCTGTAACAAGACCTTGCATCATTAAAAATTCAAGAAACGCTAAATATTTTTTTTGTTTTAATTTAGTATTACAGTGAGGGCAAAGAATAGCCCCTAAAAAGTTTTCTTCTTGTAAAGGCCCAGAGCATACTGGGCATATAATTCCTTCAAATGCCATTAAATTTTCTCCGAAAATATGTTGTAAAATAGGCTAGAATATATTTTAATAAACAACATAAAACAAGTAGATTATTAAAAAAATAAATTTATTTATTTTTTTGTCTTTTTATGAATATTTTTTAGAAATTTTATTTCAGCATCAGATACTTTTTGAGATCTTCTATCTTTCATTGTTTTAATTGTATTGATGAATTTGTCAAACTCAACAATTGAGTCTTTCCCCCATGAAAAGGATTGTACATATTTTTCTTGAAATCCACCACCAAATAAATTGCAGCCCAAACCAAAATAGGAACCAGTATTAATCATAGTACTAATTCCTGTTCTAGAAAAATCTCCAATCATAGCACCAAGAAATGTTTTGTTTGTATCTATAGTTTTATCTGAAAAATTAAATCTTATATGACTATAATTATTTTTTAGATTGCTATTGTTAGTATTTGCGCCAAGATTAACCCATTCACCAACATAACTATCACCTAAAAACCCATCATGTACTTTATTTGAATATCCATGAAAAATAGTATTTATAATTTCCCCACCTATTTTACAATTAGGGCCAATTAAAATATTCCCTTTCAATTTTGCTCCATTACTAATGATTGAATTTTGATCAATAAAAAGTGGCCCTTTTAAAATCGATCCAGCTTGAATGATGACGTTTTTACCTAAAATAATTGGTCCATTTGAAGCGTCTAAAATACAACCTACTTCAATAACAGTTGATTTATCTACAAAAATATTATTTCTATCTATAGCTCCTATGGCATCATCAATATTAGAATATTTTGAATCTGAAAAATTCATCTTATCAAAATCTATCATTATTTTTAATAAATCTATACAGTCCCATAGATATAATATATAATAAGTATCAATTTCAGTAGTAACATTTGATTTTTGATCAATTATATCATTAATATTATCAATATTTACATTATCATCATTTTTAAAAGCAATTAAATTTCCTGATGATGAGAATGCTGGTCCCAGCATAATTTCATTAATAATATCATCATTCCATATAACTGCACCATTTAAATATAATCCGTTAGGAATATTTTTAGGATTGACTGTACATCTTGGAAACCTTTCTTGAACTACATCTTTCAATCCATCTCTTACAATAAGATAGAAACTGTCATTATCATTAAAATTATTAATAATTCTTTCTAAATTTGAATAAAGTCCACACTTAATTTCAAAAGATGCATGATTAATTGAAAATGGTTTTAAACTATCGATATTAGAATCTTCAAAAATAATGATATTCATTATATTAACTCCAAAATTTTCTGATAACCATTTTCAGCTATTTGAGACTTTGAAATATCTAATTGTACATTATATAGTAAATCCGATTTATTATGTTTAAACCCAATTTTATAATTTGAATCTTGCATCAAAATAAAATCTTCCATTTTTTGATTATAATTAATATTTAAATCAATAATTATATCAAAATTTATTTTATTTAAATCATTTAATAAGGAGGTCTTATTAATAATATTAAATTTATTATCTAAATTCATTTTATGAATATTTCCCCTTCTTAAACTAAAAGAATCACTAAAATTGCTATTAATTATATAATGAAATTCAATATTATCTCTATCATAAGGTAAATTTCTATAGCTATAACTTGCTACTCTAAAAAAATTTTCTTCAAATGGAAAAACAACTAAAATGGTTTTAGGGGTAGAAGATACTTTAGAAATCGAAATGTTAGATTTCGTTTTATTGTGCTCTGGCTCAGTATTACTGAATAATTTTTTAATATTTAAAGAATAATTCATATAATGATGAATAATTTACAAATTTCATTATTTTTTAACTAGATTATAAGTAATTATATATGAAAAATTTATCTTATTCAATCTATTTTATATTCTTTAGCCTATGCCTTTTTGGACAAGATTATTTGTGGCCTACAAACGCCAGTGAAACAATAACCGCATTTTTTGCTGAAGAACGACCTAGAAGATATCATGCTGGAATTGACATAAGAACTTATGGAAAAATAGGCTTTGAAACTTATGCTATTGAAGATGGATATATAGAAAAAATAAAAATAGATTATAAAGGCTATGGCAAAACACTCTACTTAAGATTAGATGATGGAAATTTAGTGGTTTATGCACATTTAGATAAATTTTCAACTGATATTGATAATATTATCAACATTCTCAAAAAAGATTATAATTCTCAGGTATTTGAACATCAATTTGAAAAACAAGAAATTGTAGTTAAAAAAGGAGAAATTATTGGCTATACAGGAGATTCAGGAACGATATCTGGACCACATCTACACTTTGAAATAAGAGATAAAAATAATATTAGTTTAAATCCTCTATTAAATTTTTACAATTTAGAAGATGATATTGCTCCAATTCCCAAAAAAATAGCAATTAT
>Ga0066850_10001344_pt1 | contig 12933 bp, 19 predicted proteins | sample ETNtaG_4_FD_67282 | JGI IMG/M metagenome (GOLD analysis project Ga0066850, IMG submission 67282) | Marine microbial and viral communities from oxygen minimum zone, Eastern Pacific Ocean - ETNP201406SV67 | ecosystem: Environmental > Aquatic > Marine > Oceanic | place: Pacific Ocean: Eastern... | reverse complement strand
TCTTTTGGATTCAACCCATTGGTAATTACTTTCTTTACTCCTGCTTTTTCCATCCGCGAGATAGTTTCAGCTATATCTTTCTGGAAGTTCTTGTAAGTGTAATGCGCATGTACGTCTACTAAGTTCATAGTGATTTCAAGGTCTTTTTTAGTGTATTAATGTCTTTGGTTTTGTTTATCCTTCCTGCGTGAGGTTTTAGGAAATATGTTACATGACTCTTAATTGTTGAGAATTTTGTGTTGTGTTTTTTAGCGAGCTCAATATACTCATTTGCTAATTTTAATTTATTAACTTCTTTGTATTTTCCAGTTTTTATGAAATCGTTACATTGTTTGAAAATTGCTGGGTTTTTTGCAGCAGCTCTTCCGAGCATAACATAATCACAATTAGTTTTGCTTATTAGTTGTAATGCGTCTTCCGGAGAATTAACATCTCCATTCCCAATTACTGGAATGTCAAGTTTGCTTTTCAATTTTTTAATGTGCTCCCAGTTTGCAGCTCCACCTCTTTTTGTTTTTGCAGTTCTTGGATGAAGAGTTACTGCAGCGCAACCAACATCTTGAGCAATCTTTCCAATCTTTAGATAGTTGATCGTTTTATCTGAATAACCTGACCGAATTTTTGCGAAGACGGGTTTGTTTGTAGATGAGACAATTTTACTTAGAACTTTTTTAACTAGTTGTGGATCTTCTAAAAGAATTGCTCCAACTTTTTGTTTTTGAGCTTTATCTACTGGGCAACCTAAGTTGTAATCAAAAACATCAACTTTGTCTTCAATGAATTTTACTGCTTTTTCAAGTTCATTAAGTTTAGTTCCCGCGAGTTGAATTCCTACTGATTTTTCTTTTCGTCTATCAATATTTACTTTGTCAATTCCTCTAGCTAGTGCTGCGGCGTAAGTCATTTCGGTGAATACTAAACCTGCACCGTATTTGTAACACATTAGTCTAAATGCTGTGTCTGAAACTCCTACCATCGGTGCTGCGAAAAAACGTGATTTGAATTTCATTTTTCAAGAACAACTATTTGACGAGTTAATCCTCCATGAACATACCAATCAAATTTTCCTAGGCGTTTGAATTCTTTTGGGATTAATCCTGGAATTTTAAGTTTGCTCGGAATAATTATAACCAGTCTACCTTTTGATTTCAAAACTTTGTAAGCTTCGTTCATGAAATTTCTGAAAAGATTTCTTAGATTTTTATCCGAAGTGCTTGAAGATTGTCCATACGGCGGATCACAAGTAATTGCTTCAACTGAGTTTTTCTTGAGATGTTCTGATAATTTTGTTGCATCTGCCTTAAAGATATTCTTTGGTTTTATTTTGTAGTATTTTAGATTTGTTTTTGTTCGTTCCAACATTCTTGAATCATAATCTGATCCGCTGACTTTAAGTCCTAAAACTCCTGCCTCGATTAATGTTGCTCCAATTCCACAGAAAGGATCTAGAAGTTCTTTCTTAGCTCCAGTCAAATTTACAAGCATATGCGCCATCTTCGGTTTCATTCCAGTTGGATGAAACGCAGGTCTTGCCGTTGGCACGCGTAGATTATATCTTCCTTGTTTGAATTCCCAGACTTTAATACCGTTTTTGTAAATCTTTTTGATAAGTGATGAACGATCTGCAATTTCTTTAAGTTTCTTTGGAGATTGCTTTAGATTACAAGTTGCGATATTTCCTTTTCGAGTACATTTGGTTTTGAAAAGAGTCTCAATTTCAAATTTTGATAGATTTAAATTCTCTCCAGATAGTTTAAACGTGTAAATCATAGTAGAACTAGTCTGAGAGAGTTTTATCTCTTTCGTTTTCTTGCTGGAGCTACAGCCTTTCTTATTGTTTTGTCGAGAGCTTCAATTCTCCGTTCAAGCTTTACAATGTATCTTAGTCCCCAGATAATTCCAATTAGAAGTCCGATTATTGCTGCAAAAAGAATGAATTCGTCCGGTGCAACTGCCATAAAACAGTATATGTTCCATCATATAAATAAGTTTTGTCTAGTAAGTTTGGACTGAACCTGAGGTATCATCTTCTGGTCCCAGTTCATCTTCCAATTCTGATCTTGCCATTGATGCTCGATATACTTTTGCAATTCCTGGAGTGACTACAAGCCAGTGTTCTCCGAATGCTGCAATATCTCCATCATTTGCTTCAATTGTTTTCTTCAACTTATCAATTGCTCTCTTTAGTCCAATTGAATCTTTGTCTTTCAAAGGTAGCATATTAATTAGGCCAATTGTGTATCCTTCTCGAATTGATGAAAGGATTTCCTTTACAGATTCAAAATCATGAAGTCTAAATGTTCTCACTAGAATTTTTGGCGCGTGTTTCTTTTTTGCGTCTTGGTTTAATTCAACATAATCTTCGGTTAAAATTACATCACCAGGGTTCTTTAGGATTCTTCCAAATCTGTTCCTTAATTTGTTCATTGGCATACGGTTTTTTATTACTGTCCAATTATAAAGTTTTAGATGTTTTGATGAATAAACCGAAACTAGGGTTGAACTTCTTCTAAGGCGCTTGATAGGTTCCAAATTTGAGTTCTTGAGAAAGATTGTAGATTTGGATCTTCAGATAAGTTTGAAATTTTCTCCTTTGCTTCGTCTAAAATTAGTCTGACATCTCGAGAATTATCTTGTAGGCTTCCTTTGACCTCAATTAGAATGGTTTTGATGTTTTTTGGCATTCCCTGCTCTTCGCAGATTTCATCAATGAGTTCAATTGCTTCAATTAGATTTGTCATCTTGTAAACCTTCAGTTACTTCTTTTTGTAGTTCTAACGCCTTATTTTTTAACTTTTCTTCTTGTGCGCCGATGGTCTTCAAATGCTTGCTGATTTCCTTTTTTTGTGTTTCTAGTTCTTTTGTTAGAGTTTTAGCATCTTTTTCCAAAATAACGTTTCCAGTCAGAGAATATACTTTTCCCTTAGATTTTGATACTTCTTCTGCAGATGTTGTTATTTCTGCATTAGAAAGCTCTAATTGTTGTCTTTGTTGTGTAAAAATAGATAATCTTTGCTGTAAAACATTAAGATCGTTTAGCTTTTCTTGAAGTGCTTCTGGTTTCATTTTTTAGCTTCCATACTCGCCAGACAATTGACATCAGTCCGGTAAGTGTTGAATTAACTGCTCTGAAAGATGTTGCATCTTTCGCAGTTATGTTGATTGTGAGTTTGTCTTTTGAAGGTTTTAGTTTGTAACCTGCTCTTTGCGTTTCAAAGTTTTGCTCGGGTTCGAGTGCCACTTTGTAGGCTTCGAGTAATTCTTTTTTACCTTTAATTTCTATTTTGGATTGAAACATTAGCGTGCTAAAGTAGGTTTTGCCTCTGCGCTCCGTTGTTTTGCTAAAACTCTTGAACTGCAGTAAGGGCAAATTACTCTGAACTTTACCTGTTCAGGTTTTACTTCTTGTGAACATTTTTGACATGTGTAAGCCATTATATTACCGCCTTCTGTTCTCCAGGAGTATAAGCTTTCCCAGTGAACTTGACTTCGCAGGATCGGCATTGCCAAATCCCTGTTGAAACTCGTCTAACATTTTTTTTCATACAGTATGGACATTTATGTTTTGCTCGTTGAGGAATTTCTGAAGTAAGCAATCTTTGCTTAATTCGTCTTCCGTAACGTGCTCCGAAACGACCTGCTGATGCTAGTTTTTTAAGTTTCATGGTTATTTTGTGTATGTAGCCTTTAAAAGACTTTTCAATACGAAATGCGCCGACCGGGATTTGAACCCGGGTCACCGGCTTGGAAGGCCAGAATGATACCAGACTACACCATCGACGCGTGTCTTTCTTGATTTGTTTTGCTTTAAAAAGTTAACCTTTAAAACCTGTGGACCTTTGTTTTGTCTATGAAAGTACTGATTTGCGTAGCTCATCCTGATGATGAAGTGTTGGGGGCGGGGGGCGCTATTGCGTCTTATGTTAAGAACGGTGATGAGGTGGCTTCAATTATATTCACATATGGTGAGAATTCAAGTTTGGTTAAACCTCGTTCTCAGCTTGCGCGTGAGCGTATTGCAGAATCAACTCGAGCTTGTAAAATTCTAGGAGTTAAGAATCTTCATTTTTTGGGTTTACCCGATACAACTCTTCGTCGTGAGCGTAGGACGGAAGAAACTAAGAAAAAAGTTGGTGGTCTTTTGAAGAAATATGACCCTGATATTATTCTAACTCACTCAATTGATGACGGTCATCCTGCACATACTAGTGTTGCTAGACTTGTGAAAAGGCAAGTTCGTTCTCAAGGATTGAGGGCCCGAATTTACACATTTAATAATTGGTCTCCGATTCGTTCTAAGAATTTGAAAAAGCCAAAATTAGTTGTTGATACTAGCAAATTTTTCAATAAAAAGAAGCGTGCTCTGAAGGAATTCAAAACTCAATCCAAAACTCTTGGTTGGAGTTATAATGTTGCTCTAACTTTGGTTAAAGATTATTGGAATGGTGTGCGACATGGGAAAATGACTGCAGAGGTATTTTACAAATGGTAAAGAAAAAAATACTCTTTGTTTCTGATACATTTTATCCTCGTGTTGATGGAATTGTTCGTTTCATGGATGAGACTTACAAACATCTGAAAAATGATTTTGATATCAAGTTCTTAGTTCCACGTCTTGAGGGTGGGGAAGAAATGATTGCTTCTCGGAAACTTGATGTGATCTACACTCCAACATTCAAATTTACTATTGCGGAATTTAAACCTAGTCGTCCAGTTAATAAGACAATTAAAGATGCCATTGATTGGGCAGATGTTGTTTTTGTGAATACTCCGGGCGGGCCGTTGGGTGCTAGTGCAGTTTATTCTGCAAGTGGTAAGAAAAAATTAATTGGTTATGCACACACTATTGATTGGGAATTATTTCCATTTGCGATTGGTCGGAAAAGCGTTGGTAGAATTTTGAAACCTTTGTTTAGGAGAATATATTCAAAACTAGATATTATTCTTGTACCAGATAATTTAATTGTTGCCAAATATAAGAAAGCTGGAATTAAGTCTGAATTTAAAGTTGTGCCCCTGAATGCGGACCAAACTCGATTTAAGGAAAATTTGTTTGATCGTTTGAGAGTTCGTAAGGATTTGGGAATCACTGGAAAATTTGTAGTCGGTTTCCATGGTCGACTTAGTAAAGAGAAAAACATTCGATTGTTGGTTGATTCCTTTAAACAATTTAGGAAAAAATATCCAAAATCTTCTTTGTTAGTTTTGGGAGATGGTCCTGAACGCGATAAAGTTAAGGGTGAAGGAATTATTTCAACTGGTTTTGTTTCTGATCCTGAAAAATATTTGCGAGCAATGGATGTTTATGTTTTATTATCTAAGACTGAAACTTCTGCTCTCAGTTTGATGGAAGCAGTTTCTACGGGCGTTCCAGTTATAACTTCTGATGCTGGATTAATTCCCACATATGTTACTGCTCGACGTGGTATTGTTTTGAAAAAATCTCAGTTGAAAAAAGGTTATGTTGCTAAAGCAATTGAGATAGTTCATGATTCTCCAGTTAAATCTAAACTGAAGGCTGTTGGTGCAAAATTATTTACAGATTCCCGAAATTGGAATGATATTGCGAACGACTTAAAAAGAACTTTTGAAGATTAATATTGGACCTGTAGCTCAGCTTGGATAGAGCGACTCCCTCCTAAGGAGTAGGTCGAGAGTTCAAATCTCTTCAGGTCCGCTATTTTGAATCAATAAAATTAATATTCTGCTATTAAACATGTTCTTGATGGAGAAGAACATAAAATTTGTTTTAGTGATGGGGGAAATCTGAAACTAAGAAGTTTAGAGAATTCCAAAATGAATACGCTATTCGAACCTAACTTCTAATCTGTTTCTGAGTGCATGTTTTATTTCTTTTCCGAGACTTGACTTTTTCATTATTCTCAATGAGCGTCCTTTTTGTACTGGAAGTTTTGTAACTAGAATATTATTGATTACAACTGAAACTCTTTTTGTTGGTGTAAAGAACATGAACTCAAAATATTTTGAATTCTCAAGCATTCGCCATCTCATTTCTGCTTTTTCACCTTTTTTTCTTTTTTGTTTTAATTTTTTTATTGGCATAACTACTGTTGAATCTCCGAAAGAATAAATTTCATATTCTAACTCTTCAGTATCAAAATCATAAATGTCAACAACAGGTCTAGCTAGATCTTTTTCTCTTAATCCTGATGGAACTTTTACTCCCATTCTTAATCCATAGACTTTTTGGACCTGTCCTTCTTTGATAAAAATTACCGTGTCAATAATTGAGGGAATCATTCCAACTTCAATTTTTCCTATGAATCTTTGAATTGAATCAATTGGATTTGATGCGTGGACAACTCCTGCCATTCCCACTCCTGCAAGTCTTAAGTCTGCAAATAAGCTAAAATCTTCCAGATTTCTGACTTCGTCGTAGATCGTATAGTCTGGTCTTGTTAGAAGTAAAATATCTCTGAGTTCATTGTGTGAAGCTTTAGTTAATGAATATTGTGTAACTGAGGGTGGAAGTTGCATATCTCGAGGAGACTCTAGAGATTTTACAACTTTGTTTGAATCTGAATATGTTTTTGCTAATGCTTGTGCAAAAGTAGATTTACCTGAACCTGGACTTCCTGCTATAAGCATTCCTTCTGCTCGACCACTTAGTCTTTTTTGAACTCTTTGCGATAAATTATAATCAGTTAATGCTAGTTTCTTTACTGGTCTAACAATTGTTATTTCCCATGCATCTGAAAGTGGCGGTCTTGTTATTACAATTCTATACTTTCTTATCTGTGCAATTACGTGTCCTCGTTTTGATCTTTCAAGGAATGAGTGTTCGAGTGTTCTTGCTGCATCAACTATTTCTGAACTGATTTTTTCCAGATCTTTTTCTTTCAGTTTCTTTTTTGTAAGATCTAAGAATTCCCACTGTCCTGGCGATCCGGCTTTTGCTCTTGGTACTGTGTCTTGTTTTAAGTGTACAGACATGTATCCTTCTTTGAAATATTTCTCAAAAGTTAGTTTTCCGCCAACTTGTACTGATGCAACATAAATTACTTTTATGTCTGAGACTTGTGCAACTTCTGCTTGAACTTTGTCAGAAGTGAATAGTGTTCCGTTTTCATCTAGCGCCAGATTTCTAATCATCTCATCTATTGCTCCGCGTTTTGCCATCTTTATTTGTTGTAATGAAGGCGTATCTCCTGCGTAATTTATTTTGAATTTATGTTTTTTTGAAATTTCTTTTAGAAGTTTAAGTTCGTTAAATCCTAGAAAACCCGTATCTTTTCCTTGGTTGGCTTGATTCTCAAGTTCAGAAAGAAGTGCTCGATGAATTACTAGTTCAGAGAAAGAAATCTTTTTTGCTTCCAGTTGTTCACTAATTGTCTGATTAATTATAGCGCTTGTATCTGGAATAAGTTTACTTAGCTTGGCGATTTTCTTCCACCTGATTTACAAAGTCTGTCACAGTTTTTAAGGCATTCGTCGAAACTTGTAAGCTATTGTATTCAGAATCAAGTATTTTAATGTAAAATCTGTGGAACTCTTTATATGGTTCGTCTTTGAATTTTTTGAAGTGTTGAGTTATTAGTGGAAGATTCTTGACTTGCTCTGAGTTAAATTTAGTTAATTCTTCCATTGCTAATTTTGCAGCGTCGACAATGTGTTTCATTGCTCCGGCTGCAAATTCTTTTGAATCATCTTGCGAAAGTAAATATTCTGCAAATGTTATTTTCTTTCTGGCCTCTTCAATCTTGCTCAATAATATCACCTACCTTACTTACAAATTCTTGTGCTGATGAGAAATATGATTTGATTGTTTGAAGTTCTATGGCTTGCGTTCCGAACTCTTCATCCGCTAGCACATAGGTATCTCCTCGTCTAAAATGTATTGAGCTTGTGTCAATTGTTTGTTCCATTGATACAAGCTTATTCAGGAAAGTTAGTGTTCTTTCGTCAAACTCTCTTCTTTCTGCTACTTTCTTTTTAAAAGTGTCAACCATGAAATTGAATTGTTTTGGATATGGTTCAATTAACTTTGATTTTCTTTCAAATTCCAGTAAAGCTTCTAGTGCATATTTTACTGCATCAATTAATTGATTTGTCACGGAGAAAACAAATTTTGAATCTTTTACAATATTATAAGTTACGAAAAGCAAATGATCTGAAGAATCTATTTCTTTTTGAGCCTTATTTATTAGTTCGTGATAGTTCTCCATATGTCTCTTTTTTGAAATTCAGATATAAAAACTTATATATGGCTGAGAATTGGGTTTTGCACGCCTCAGTAGCTCAGTTCGGTAGAGCACCTGATTCGTAATCAGGGGGTCGCAGGTTCAACTCCTGTCTGGGGCAATTATTTAAATCAGCAATAACATTTATTTTTATGAAAGCACACTTAAGTCGTCATTCTAGTAAGTATTTATTTACTTTAATATTTATTGTGGCAGCAGTTTCTACAGGTATTGATTATTCAGTTATTCAAGATTTTGAATTGTCAATTAGTGACCTAAATACAAAGAACATTAATTTGCAGGCAGATATTGATACTCTTGCTGAAGAGTTGGGTTTGACTGCAAGCGAACTTCGCAGTTCAATTGAAACTGTTGAGGCCGATTTGACAAGTACTTCTGAAAGTCTTGCTGAGTTGAGTGCGGTTTCTGGAGATTTTAGTAAAATTGTTGAAGATGCAGTGCGAGGAGTTGTTTCTGTTTTGACTGATGATGGTCAAGGATCTGGTGCAATTTACAGTGAGGATGGTTACATTGTTACTAATCATCACGTAATTAAAACTGCAAGCAATATTGAGGTTTTGTTTAGTGATGGTTCTCGAGTTGATGCGATTCTTGTTGGCTCAAATTCAGTTAATGATATTGCTTTGCTCAAGGTTGATGTAGATAATTTATATAATCTTGATTTTGGAAATAGTAATGATGTTAAAATTGGTCAGAAGGTTGTAGCTCTTGGTAATCCTTTAGGATTGAGTTTTACTGTAACTGAGGGAATTGTATCTGCGAAAGATAGAATAATTATTGATGGTGCTGCCGGATTAATTCAAACTGATGTTGCAGTTAATCCTGGAAATTCAGGAGGGCCACTTTTGAATAAAGAAGGTGAAGTTATTGGAATTGTTAATGCTAAGTTGGCAGGTTATGAGGGTCTTGGATTTGCAATACCTTCGAATATAGTTGTTTCGGATATTGATTCAATTTTAGATGAGGCAAATTCAACCTAAATAATTTACTTTTTGTGAATCATCATCTCCGGGTCCCTGCGATTCTATTCCAAGCTTAATCATTTCTTTAATTTTGTTTTCAAAATCTTCTGCTTGTTTGATTAATGGTTTTGGATCTACTTTTAGATTTAGGTAAACATCAAGAATTCGAATTAATTCTGCCGCGGCGCGAGAATCTGGCATTCTGGAATGAGTTTCTGCAAATAGAAATGTTGAGTTTACACTTTCGGCAGTGAGCATTAATGCTCCAGTAACTCCAGTCACTGCACCACTTTCTAATCTCTCGGCACCCAGTTTTAGAAGCTCTTTTTCTGATTTGTAGTCATTTGATTTTACAAAAATCCTTGAAGTCTCAGCATTGTCCGGAGATACAACTCCTTCGAGACTAATTATTTGCTTTGCGTTTAGAATTTTTGCAAGCTCCACAATTGCACTTGCGACATCCCACTCCAATCCTTTTGTTCCAGAAATTGCATGGATAAAAACTAGATTTTCTTTTGGAGCGTGGAATATTTCTAGGAGTCTTCGAGTTTCTTTACCGTGGAGAATTGCAATTGGAGGTAAATTTGGATTGAATAAATATCCAATAGATTTTGCATTCAAATGATTGAGCATAAATTCTGTAGCTATCGTTCCAACAAAACCTACGCCCGGAAAGCCTTCAATTATTGTTGGTCGTTTGGGCTTTTTATCAAGAAATAGCTCCATAGGTAGAGAAGTGTTTAGTTTTTTATATAGGTTTTCTTAGCTCTGTTGAGACGTTCGTAAAGTATTTAAATACACAAAATCAGGGAAAGTTGTCAGCGGTCACAGCAAACAGGTCACACCCGTTCCCTTTCCGAACACGGAAGTTAAGCTGTTTCACGTACTCGTCGGTACTGCCTAATGGCGGGAAAGCGGGAAAGCTGCTGGCATTTATATTCAAATAAACTTTTATTCTATTAATTTACTATTTTCTATGCAACGGGATTCAAATCGAAAGATTGGACTGGAAAGAATTGAGATTCTTTTTGGATTGGCTGTGAAAGCTGAGAACAAACTCGCAGACAGATATGTCTATCTTGCTCGGAAGATTGCTATGCGATACACTTTGAAACTTCCTGAAAACTTGAAGAAGAAGTTTTGTCACCACTGTTATATTTACTTTAAACCAACTAGAGTTACTGTTAGAACTAATGCAAAAAACAAAGCGATTGAATATACTTGTTCTGACTGTGGAAAAGTAACTCGTTATGGATATCAGCAAAAGAAAAATAAGTAGAAGCATTGTTTTTATAATCGGTATTTTTCTTGGAGGACTGATTGTTAGTTTTTACGTTGGCCCTGCCTATGTTGCACTTACAGACTCAGGTGTTGATGGAATTGAAATAGTAAATGATCGAGAATATTTTGATCGTGTTTTTGAGTTAATTGATTCTGCAGATAAATCAATTCATTTAGTTATGTTTGAGATTAAATATTATGATAAATATCCTGACTCGGAAGTTAATCAGCTAGTTGAAAAATTAATCAAAAAGAATTCTGAAGGTGTTGAGGTTAAAATTATTGTTGATCAATTTTTAACAGATAAACGCGCTGTTGAAATATTACAGAAAACTGGTGTTGATGTTAAGTGGGATTCTACTACATTGACTACACATTCAAAATTGATTATTATTGATGGTCGAGTTGTATTAATTGGTTCTACTAACTGGAGTTATTATTCTTTTTCAAAGAATCATGAATCTAATGTAATTTTTGATGATAAAGAAAGTGCTAAAAAGTTTGAGCAATATTTTGAAAGAGTGTGGCAGGAATCTTAGAACGTCTCAAAACTGGTTTAGAAATTAAAGTTAAAACACGTGCACATGAAACTAAACTTGTTCAAGAAGCAGATAATTTTATTATGTATGTCAAAGCTCCCCCCGTTGATGGAAAGGCAAATACTGAATTAATTAAATTCTTCAAAAAGAAATTTGGTGTAGCTGTATCTATTGTTCGTGGTAAAACTTCTCGTAGAAAAGTTTTGAAAATTAAATAGTTCTATTTTTGATTTCGGTTTTGACTTGTTTTAAGAAATCTGTCATCTTTACTCCAAATTTTGGTTTTGAACCTCTTGGTCTGACTGCCAGTGTTTTGTTTGCTTTTTCTTTTCCACCAATTACAATTATGTATGGAACTTTTTGTTTTTCTGCGTCGCGTACTTTTGACTGAACTGTTTCTGAACGGTAATCTCCTTCAACTCTAATTCCTGCTGAACGAATCTTTTGTTCAATAGTCTTTGTGTAGCTTTCCAGTTCATCATTAAAGCTGATGACTTTTACTTGAGTTGGAGATAACCAAGTCGGGAATGCGCCATTGTAATGCTCAATTAAAATTCCAAACATTCTTTCGAATGACCCTAACAGTGCTCGGTGAATTATGATTGGGTGTTCTTTCTTGTCTTGACTATTTGTGTATGTTGCATTTAGTCTTGGGCCTAGATTAAAGTCTAGCTGGATTGTTGCAAGTTGCCAAGATTTTCTGTTTGCATCTTCTGCATGGAAATCGATCTTTGGACCATAGAAAGCGCCATCTCCTGTATTTATTCTGAATTTCATTCTGCTCTTTTTTAAAACTTCACCAAGAATTTCCTCAGCACGATTCCAAGTATCAATATTCCCAACATATTTTGTTGGTCGTGTTGAAAGTTCAACTCTTATTTTCTTGAAGCCTAAAGTATCATAGACCTGTTTTACTAATTTTACCAAATCTGAAAGTTCTTTATCTAATGAACTGACATCGCAAAAAATATGTGCATCATCTTGAGTAATCATTCTTACTCTTGATAATCCTGTTAATGCTCCGGATGCTTCATTTCTATAAACTGTTGCGAACTCTGAGTAACGTTTTGGTAAATCTTTGTATGAATGTGATTCTTGCTTGAAAATAATTGTATGTAATGGACACGACATTGGCTTTACTACTAATTGTTCATTTCCTGATTTTGTTAGAAACATATCATCTCTATAATTATCCCAGTGTCCAGATTTTTTGAATAAACCTATTTTTGCAAGATGTGGAGTTTTGACAAATTTGTAATCCTTTTTGTTTAGTAACTCTCGTAGAAAAGTTTGTAATTCATTAATTATAACTTCACCCTGCCAAGGCAATAACGGCAGACCTGAACCCACTAGTTCAGATTGCTGGTAGAGATTTAACTTTGGTCCAATAACTCGATGATCATTATGTCTTAACTTCTCCGCCATATTAGTTTTTTCATCTTAAAGTATAAAAAAGAATTGGTTTGTGAGAATGAGGACGGTAGTTTACACCGCCCCGAGGTTGTCTTATAGATGTCTTATACCTTTCTTTCGGACTTTCGCCCTCCAGATTTCTGCAGGCATCCAGTCTGGTGCATTTGAAGGTGCTGAGGTTTTTACACGCTTACCTTCAAAGATGTGAAGCTTTTTTGTACCTCGTTCTCTAAGAGTAATGCTAGTAAATCCTCGGGTTGCGGCCTTCAGCGCAGCCTGTCTAGGTTGCCGTCCAGTAAAGACATGACTTGTGTCTCTATTGTTTTCCTGCAGTACGAAGTACCGCATAGTGCCTGCTCTTGCCATGGTTTTTTAGACCTTTGATAATATTTAAGGGCTTCGATGGTCGATTTTACTTAAACATTTCTCCAGTTTCTGTGCTCCAAAGAATTAAATCAATATGTCCCATACTCATTTTATTGTTTTTACAGAAGATTTTCATGGTATTTTCGATCT
>Ga0066850_10001332_pt1 | contig 12982 bp, 12 predicted proteins | sample ETNtaG_4_FD_67282 | JGI IMG/M metagenome (GOLD analysis project Ga0066850, IMG submission 67282) | Marine microbial and viral communities from oxygen minimum zone, Eastern Pacific Ocean - ETNP201406SV67 | ecosystem: Environmental > Aquatic > Marine > Oceanic | place: Pacific Ocean: Eastern... | reverse complement strand
TAACGCAAACGGACTTGTAATCATGTATGCAGACAGGATTACGGCATCTATGCAGATCACCCTCGACCTTACCGAAAAACGTCGTAAAAAACAGCAAGCTTACAACAAAAAACACGGCATCGTGCCGAAAACAATTTTCCGGAAAATCGCACCGTCCTTTGCACCTGTCGAACTTAATGAGATGCTGGAAAGCGATTCTTACGCAGCCGAAGAAACTCCTGTTTACGAAACTGTAATTAACATAGAAGAAAAAATTGCTGATTTTGAGGAAGAAATGCGCGAAGCAGCGGAATCACTCGAATTTGAACGTGCTGCAGAACTGCGTGACCGAATTGCCGGATTGAAAGGAGAGAGCTCAAAATATACCTGATGATCTCACAAGAACAGATTAAATTTACAAAATCGTTTATAATTGTGGGTCTTTAACTTGAACCATTCGTCGTTATTGTTCTTATCAATATAGTGCAACCCGAATATTTAAGTTTTTTATGACTCTTGTGAGACCATCATCTTTTAACTGCAGTTATACGCCATTGATCACCCGAGTTAAATAAATATTTATTAGTGTATCTAAATTTAAGATTTATTTGCATGGGCTTAAGGTGAATCAACTGCACATACTTATAAGTTGATATTTATATTATATTTAAACATATTAACAATAATTTTTTTAATTAATAATATTGTCAGCTCATATAAACGAAAAGTACTGTTAGTAATTTTAATTGTTTTGATAAAATACATATTAAATATATGCTGCCTTTTTGTAATAATTGTATTTCCTAGGATTTCAAGATAGGTTCCCCATACACCGTCATCGATTTGTTTGGATAAATCATAATTACTTAATTTTGGATTCTTGTAACGGGAATTGCATTCAATTATGATTTTAATTTGATCAATAAAATCTTCTTTTTCCCATGTAGCCCACATATAGCTATCATCATTTCGCTTGTATACTGCAATATGCTTATTTAAAACATAAACTGGGTAATGCAAGGCGATTCTGTTCCAGAATTCTGCGTCAGGTGAATACTCTAGTCTATTATCAAATCCTCCTAGATGATCTGTAATCGATTTATGCCAAACATTTCCTGATGCAATAGGTAAATTAATGGATTGCACTGTATCAGGTCCTGGGGATTTTTTTTCTATGGGTATTTTAATTGATGGATCTTGAATGATTAAAGAAGGTTCTGTATCTTTTGTTTTAATAAAATCAATTATTTCAATTACTCGTCCACTTTTAAAAATATCATCTGAACACATTAGTAATAGCCACTTTCCAGAAGCATACTTAATACACTTATTCCAGTTTCTGACCATACCAATATTTTTATTGTTTCGATAAATTATAACATTTGATATTTGTGAAATTAGTTTTGAAAGTTCTTTGAAAATATGACTATCAGATGCATTATCTACAATGATAAATTCAACTAGAGGGTTATCAATTACTCCAGATGAATCAATGAGAGACTTCACGCTGTCACATCTATTCCAAGTAGGAATAAGGATTGATAATAAAGCGTTATTTTTCACCTTCTAAGATTTCTTTGAATCTAAATATTCCTGGCTAAGCATACTTAACCCTTTCTTGATTGAAATTTTGGGGGTCCAACCAGGTACAATTTTGAATGGGCAAGAAGGGTTCATTACTTCATTAGATCTATATGGTAATGCTCCCCATTCAATTTTTAATTTTCTACCAACAGATTCCTCAAATAGTTTTGAAAGTTCCTTTAGACTATATTTTTCAATAGCGCTAATTCTATAGGTTTCACACTTTTTTCTTTCTATTCCGTCATTACATAAACGTTTCATGGCTATTCTCAAAGCATCAACAACATCATCAATATACACTATATCAATTAACTGATCACCTGGTGACATTTTTAATGAGGCTCCATTTTTAATAGTATTAAACCATAAATTAATAATTTTATTTCGTTTATCTCCTGGGCCATAAGTATCATTTATTTTGAGGGTAAGATATTTTAAATTAAATTGCTCGATATAATATCTTGAAATATTCTCAAAGGCTTTCTTAGTCGCTGCGTATAGATTAACAGGAAAGTAATCTGAGCAATCTAAATGCTCCCAAAAAGTACCAATATTCAGAAACCAACTAATACCATGGCTACAAGAAATATCTATAATTCTTGTTGAAAATAAGACATTAGAATTAATAAGATCATATAGTTCACATGTTTTATGTGAGACTGTAAAATATGAAGCAAGGTGGATCACCCCTTCACAATTAGAACCCTTAACAAACTTCAATAGTTGATTGTCATCACCGTTGTCTACATGCAAACCTGCTAAACCATGGTTTAGCAATCTCTTATCAGTATTTTTTCTAATAATTGCAAAAACATTTATACCATCAGCCAAAAGCGATTTTACCAAAGCTCGTCCTACATATCCTGATGCTCCTGTAACTAAAACATTCATTAATAATTATTATTTTGTATATATTAAAACATAGTTTCAAAATCAGAAAAAGAAGGATGTTGACTATCTCTATCAGATAATATCGGGTTCGTTACAGGCCATTTATAACCAAAACTATTCCAATGTATTCCCAAATCATGTTCAGGTGCATAAACGGACGAAACAATGTAATTAACAATTGTATTATCTTCTAAAGAACAAAAACCATGAGCTATACCTGGCGATATAAAAATCGCCCTAGCATTATTATTAGATAATTCAAATGTGAGGTGATTCCCATATGTATTTGATTCTTTCCTTAAATCTAGCACTACATCAATAATTTTACCACTAACTACAGATGCTATTTTGTATTGCTCATGTGGATAAATTTGAAAATGCATACCTCTAATGACATTAGCCATAGAGATTGTAAAAAAGGATTCATGACAAAGAAAAGGGAGACCCAGATTTTTCGAATATTCAAAATTATAAATTTTACAAAATACCCCTCTTTTATCAGTATAATAAGGTAGCTTAAGTAAAAACACACCATCAATTTCGGTTTCTATTTTCAACTTTGAATGTTTCATAACGCTAATTTTGATCTTGCATAGTTGACAATCAGAATTTTTTCATCATTTTTTATAACATTTGTAAACCAACAGGAAACACAAAATATTAATGAACAAAATCCTCCATAAATAACCACTTGCAAAAGTGATTCTGGGAACAAATGAAAACTATCGGAAATCCACTTGACTGAAACTATAACAATTGAGAACAATACTATGGCAATCCATGAATCATTTATCAACATGGACAATGAATTTGGCAAATATTTACTAAGCATAAAAAAATAATATAAAACTGTAACAAATACACTTATTAAACCTGCTATTGCTATTCCAAACAATCCATAAAATTCAATAAATATAAAATATAAAAGTGAAGCTGTAATTCCAGTTATTACTGAAGCAGAAGAAACAACATATGGATATCCCATACCAGAAAATATTGAACTGGATACTGCTGTAATTGACATAAGGATATACGTAAATGTAAGTATTAATAATATATCAGATGAATATTTGGACACTTCATTATTCATCCAGAATAAAAGAATAATATCACCATATATTATTAAGGGAATGGCTAATGATAGTGAAAGGATAAGACTTATAGTAGTACCTCTCACACAAATTTGTCTTAATTTGTTAATATTTTTATTACCTATTGAGCTAATCAAGGGAAACAGAAATTCCATTACTTTAGCTGATAATTGATGAACTACTATAGCAAGTTGATGTGGTATGACATAATATGTCAATACAGCGGCTCCTAAATAAGCTCCTACTAGGAACCTATCCAGTTGTGAAAATAACATACTAAATATTTGAAATATAAAGAAATGCGAGCCGAACTTCACTAGACGTGAAGCCACATGCCTCTTCAGAATAACCTCTATTTTGAATAAAAAATTTTGTTGCTTTAAAATATAAATATTCACAATTAGCAGGCATATGGACGCTGTTAAATTTGCAACGGCCACCCCGATCACTCCATAACCAATTTCAACTAATATAAAAGAACCAACTAAAGTTAATGTTCCGTATAAAACCATCGTATAATTTAAAATATCATACCGGTGATATCCAGAAACAACTGCTCCCCCCCAAGAATTCATCATCGTAAATATAAATGAAAATGCAGAGATCTTGATTGCAGTTATGGCTTCATTTTCTAATTTACTAGAAATATGAAAGACCTCATTTACTAGGTACTCTGAGGCTAATGAGAGAGCTAGACCTCCCACTAAACCCAATATAAGATGAATCCAAAATGAGGTTGATAACACATCCTTTAAATAATCTTTATCATTTTCTATATACTCAGACATGTACTTCGTTGCAGCACCACTAATGCCAAAATTCAACATTGAGAAATAACCTACCAACATAATTAATATGCTTCTTATGCCAAATCCTTCTACTCCTAAACCTTCCAATAAATAAGGAGTAACCGCAAACGCCAATAATACTGGCCAGCCCCATCCAATGACCCCAGACAGCATATTTCGAATATTCTGATTATTCATAAATGGTAATCTTTTACTGCTACTAAGATTAATTTTTTGTTTAGCATATGTTGGCCACAAAATGATAGATAAAATTCACAAAAATGGTCAAGGTATGCAGTATTTAAAACACTCGAAATTGCTATTTCTTTCGATAAAAGAGAAGTTCTGAGTATCTAAAAAATAATCAAATATGTTTAATTTTGATTCATGCAAATCCATTAAATACATCAAAAAAGGATATTCTTATATGCTTCCTCTCATTAATTGTCAATGAGGCACATATACAGATATCCAAAAACTCCCAACTATTAACACCCCATAAATGTTAAACTATTTCTATTTTATCTAACATTTCCTTTTTCATATTTTCATGAATTATTTTAACATCATTTAGAGTTAATTTATTTTGCATTTCCCATAAACGAGCATGCACATTAAACTTCATTTGAGATCTCCATATAGCTGTGAAAAAGCCTATCATCCCAGCCTTGTAACCGCGGTTCCTTACGTAAGAACTATAAAATTCCTTCAAACTATAAAATAACAAACTAAATACCCCTGTTCGCTTTCCTGATTCAAAAAGCTCCCTCGATTCTGCTATGCTATATCTTGAATGTTTTAACTCAGTCGTTGTAACGTCATAATCTCGAAACTGCCATACAACATGATTGTCATTTGCTGGAAGTAATAAAACTTCTGATTTTGGTATATTATTTTTAATTTCACTATGAATTTCATGTGCCTCAATATCAATGCATTCTTTTCTTATAAACCTTGCATTTCTTTTTATGGTCTCGTGATTTGACCAATTTCGGTGAGTCCAAACGCCATATGAGATGCTTTTTCTCATGAATGCAATAGCTTTATACTTCGTATTTTCTTTAGAGATTCTATGGAATTCTTTTAATAAAGCTATAGGAACAATCTCAGCTGCAGAAGCAAAATAGACATAATCAGTTTTAACTAAACTTAAAGCAAATTTGTAATAACCTTTATCTTGATTCCCTGGATTTTTGTAACTATATACCTGATCAGTATATTTTTTGGCAATTTCAACTGTTTTGTCTTTACTAAAATTATCTATAATTATAATTTCTGCTTTTCCAAAAAAATTACGTAAAGCAAGTTCAAGTCTTTCTTCTTCATTATAAACTCCTAAAACAACGGTATAATTTAATTCTGACGACAATTTCCCCTCTTGTTACAAAATTTGAATCAAAACATCACAAACATGATCTATCTGATCTTGAGTTAGATTGTGTCCGCTAGGAATATTTAGTGCTGACTTACCAATTCGATATGCTACGGGATTATCTTCATTTCTGGTAAACATTGGAAGCGAACTCATTGGGCTAAAAACAGGTCTAGAATCAACATTATTTTCTTTCAAAGACTTTATGACCTGTTCACGCATTTCATTATCTGCCTCTATTATTTCAATCGAAGTCATCCAATTATTACTTTTACAACCTGGTAGCTCACAAGACACTTCGACCCTATCTAAATTTTCAAGATTATCGCGATAGCGGGCATTAATCGTCCGTTTTCGTTCGATTAACTCATTTGCTCTTTCAATTTGTGCCAAGCCTAAAGCAGCTTGAATGTTAGACATTTTATATTTATAACCGATCTCTATTGCAGCTAAAGGTTTTGAAGGATCCCTTCCATGATCTCCAAGAAATTTAGCTTTGTCAAAAATAGTCTTGTCATTACTTACTAACATACCCCCCTCACCAGTAACCAGTATTTTCGCACCTTGGAAACTAAAACCAGAAATATGTCCAAAACTGCCAGTTTTCTTGCCAGCAACTTCAGCACCTATCGATGGAGCAGCATCCTCAATAACGTATAAGTTATATTTTTCAGCTAAAGCCATTACCTTAGGCATATTTGCAGGATGACCATAAAGATGTACAGGTAAAATTGCCTTAGTTCTGGATGTAATCAGACTTTCTACTGACTGTAAATTTAAACACCATGATCCTTCATCAATGTCAGAGAAAACAGGAGTTGCTCCCGTATATGCTACAGCTGAAGCTGTAGCTACCCATGTAATCTCAGGCACAATAACCTCGTCTCCTTTACCTATTCCACAAGCTAATAGCCCTAAATGCAATGCACCAGTACAGCTTGAAGTTGTAGTAGCATGGGAAACATTTAAATATTTTGAAAATGCATCTTCAAATCTGCTCAAATATGAATTCCAATTATTGTTCCAGCCATTTGTAACTGCATCAGTTACATAATTAATTTCTTTTTCTGTGATACTTGGGCCTGCTGTCAAAATCATCTTATCAATTGTCATATCAGCTAAATCCTTTTTAATTCCATTTTCAAAAAAAATCGATCAATTTTGCCAGTGGTTATTGGTAGCCATTCAATACCTTCATAATTTTCAACTTTTTTCAATCCTTCTAATTTAAAAGGTATAAAACCAAGCCGATGATATAGAGATATAGCAGCAGTATTATCATTCAAAACTCTAATTTGAATTTTTATTGTTTTTATATTTTCATCTATCCATTTAATTAGTGTTTTTGATGCTGAATACATTACTTCATTCTGTTTGCTTATTTCACCCCTGACTACATTGTCAACTTCACAAGTCTTATTTTTAAAATCAAATGATGAAACACCTAAATGTCCGATCACTTTTTCATTACCATCAACAACTAAAAATAATAGTCTATCTTTTCGTTGCTGAACAGCAAGGTCCAACCATTTTTTAGTTCCTCGGATTGTTACATTAAATATTTTTACAAAACCATTTTGATTTTCTGAACGCCATCTAGCTAGATTTTCTATTAGTTCAGAGCTATAAGAATCTAATGTAACGGGTGTAATATAGACACCATCATGTAACGGTGAAAAATACTTACACTCCATAAAGGTTTTTTCTTTTTCAAAAAGTATTATTTTTTCTATTTCTTTTTCAAAGTCACATATAGGCATTATAAAAAACATTTCCGAATGAATTGGACCAAATTATCAGATAAAATACCTGATTTTCCTCTAAGATAGGTTTGAGATCCAACAATTGATGTATAAGTGTCTTTTATTCCAAAACGATGGAAATATTTTGGAATCACTCCATAGTCCATACACACTTCAGTTATTGCGCTCCCTAAACCACCTATTATATTGTTTTCTTCAATTGAAATAATGCCTTTCGTTTCTTTACAAGCAGAAATAATTCCATCTATGTCAATAGGTTTGACTGTATGCATACTTAAAACTCTACAATCAATGTTATCATTAATAAGTACATCAGATGCCTTCATTGCTTCTTCTGCTATACCACCTGTAGCTACAATTGTAATATCACTACCTTGTCTTAGAGTGATTGATTTCCCCAATTCAAAAGGATCATTTCTAATATTGGAATTTGCTTTCGTTTTATCAATTCTTAAGTACCCCACGTTTTGCTGAGCTGCTAGACAAGTAACGGCGTTTTTTGTTTCCCATGCTGTGCAGGGGGCAACAATTGTTATTCCTGGTAATGACCTCATAAAAGAAAGATCTTCTGTAGCATGGTGAGACATTCCAAGACTGCCATAACTATAACCACCTCCTGATGCAATAATGTTAATATTTAGATCATGGTAACAGGCATCATTACGAATTTGCTCAAGACAGCGAAGTGTAGGAAAATTTCCAATTGAATATGTAAAAATTACTTTTCCCTCCAACGCTAAGCCTGAGGCAACACCCATCATGTTTTGCTCGGCAACACCGACATTAAGAAACTGGTCACTATACATTTCCTCAAATTTTTCGAACACCCCATATCCCAAGTCGGCCGTCAGTAACATAACATTATGATTAGATGAAGCTAGATCATATAAGGCTTCCAACATTGCATCTCTCATATCTCAATACTTTCTAACTCATGAATAGCTTGTTGGAAAAATTCATTTGCTGGTGTTTTATAATGCCACGTGACCTCATTCTCCATAAAAGAAACTCCTTTTCCTTTTATGGTATTCGCAATGACAACAGTAGGTTTCTTTCTACGATCTAAATTCAAGCATTCTTTTAATTCCTGGTGATTGTGCCCATCCACCTCTTCTACATTCCAGCCAAAAGATAGAAATTTATCTTGTAATGGCTCTAACGCCATTGTTGTTTCGGTGCCTTTTATACTTTGAAGTCGATTTCGATCTATGACCGCAATGAGATTACTTAATTCATGATGCGCAGAAAAAAGGAATGCCTCCCAATTTGATCCTTCATCAAGTTCCCCATCACTCATTAACACATAAATGTGATGTTTCTTGCGATCAAGTTTTGCAGCTAATGCCATACCTGCTCCTATAGGCAGCCCATGGCCAAGAGCGCCGGTTGACAGTTCTACGCCTGGAATGCCCTTATGTGACACATGTCCACTAAAAACTGAGCCATCCTGACAATGGTCCATTAGTTTAGCTTTATTTAGGAAACCACATTCAGCAAGCACTGCATATACCCCCGCGCCTGCATGTCCTTTACTTAATATAAAGCGATCCCGTTCACTCCATTTGGGGTTTTTGGGTTGATATTTTAATATATTAGCATACAGAACAGCAAGTATATCGGCAATTGAGAGAACAGACCCAATATGAGAGCTACCACCACGATTTACCATACGAACAGCATTTAACCTAATATTTTTGGATAGCTCCTTTGAACTTAAATTTAAATAGGACATAATTAATTTTTCACACCAAAAAAAGTTTCAATCTTGTTTATTACTTCTTTCAACATTTCATTCGTCAAACCAGGATAAACTCCAATCCAAAATGTCTGATTCATGATTCTATCAGTCCTATCCAATTTCCCTTGGATTCTATAATTAACATTTTTGAAATATGGTTGTCTTGTTAAATTCCCTGCAAACAGTAGACGTGTGCCAATATTATGTTCATCTAAGAATTTCAACAAATCAACACGCTGAATACCACTATTTTCTTTCAATGTTATTGGGAATCCAAACCATGATGGATCGGAGTTTTCAGTTGCTTCAGGTAATATTATAAAATCTTCACATGAAACTAAACCTTCTTTAAGTGTGTTAAAATTTTCTTTTCGACTCTTAACAAATCCGTCTAAACTCTCCATCTGTGCTAATCCACATGCTGCCTGCATATCAGAAATCTTAAGATTGTAGCCCAGATGTGAGTATGTATATTTATGATCATACCCTTTAGGTAAATCCCCGAATTGCTGTTCAAACCGCCTTTTACAGGTGTTATCACACCCAGGAGCACAATAACAATCTCTTCCCCAGTCTCTGAAGGATTCAACAATCCTTTTCAGTTTTCCAGATTGAGTAAATACCGCTCCTCCCTCCCCCATTGTTATATGATGTGCAGGATAAAAACTAACTGTAGCGAGATCTCCAAACGAGCCTACCATCTTTCCATTATAAGTAGTCCCTAAAGCATCACAACAATCCTCTATTAACCATAGGTTGTACTTATCTGCAACACGTTTTACTTCTGATAGATCGAAAGGATTGCCAAGTGTATGTGCGATCATAATAGCTTTAGTTTTTTCTGATATGGCAGCTTCAATTTCAGATTCATCAATATTATAAGTAGGGATCTTCACATCAATAAATACTGGGATTAATCCATTCTGAACGATAGGATTAACAGTTGTAGGAAAGCCTGCAGCTGTTGTAATTATTTCATCTCCAGGCTTCAAAGCACGACTTTCTAATTTATGTGAAGTCAACGCAGTCAAAGCGAGAAGATTTGCTGAAGAACCTGAATTTGTCGTTAAAACATGTTTCACACCCACATAACTGCCTATACTATTTCCAAATTGTTCATTATATCTCCCAGCAGTTAACCACCCATCCAACGAGGCATCAACCATAAATTGCAGTTCCTTTTCGCCAAGTACTTTTCCAGAAGGTGGAATAATTGTTTCGCCGGCTTTGAATTCAATTTGTTTGTATTTTTCTGTGGCAAATTGTGATACTAATTCTAAAATTTCATGTCTTAATTGTTCTTGTGACATATTATTAAATCTCTAATTTCATATACTCATTAATTTGACTCAATGTCTTTTCTTTAACATTTTTTCCAGTTAATTCATCTCTGTACCATTCAATTATTTTAATTAATGCCTGATCTAGGGACCATTTAGGTTTCCAAAGCAAAATATTGTGAGCTTTTGAGCAATCTAATTTAAGATAATTTGCTTCATGGGGATGATCCCCATCATCATAAGCCCAACGAGTCTCTTCTCCCAATTGTTTGGAAATTCTATTTATAATCCATTCAACTGTCTTTGTGTCTTCTTCTTTGGGACCAAAATTCCAGGCTTCAGCATATTTATCTCCGTTCTTATATAACTTTTCGGCTAACATCAAATACCCCGAAAGTGGTTCTAAAACATGTTGCCACGGACGTATCGCGTTAGGATTTCGCACTCTTACAGTTGTTCTGTTTTTTATTGCTCTAAAAATATCTGGAATTAAACGGTCTTCAGCCCAATCACCTCCACCAATTACATTTCCTGCCCGTACCGATGCAATACCAGTTTTGTGTTTCTCAAAAGCATGATTAGGGAAAAATGAATCACGAAAAGAAGCTATAAGTAATTCTGCACATCCTTTACTGCTACTATATGGATCATGACCACCCATGGGTTCGTTCTCACGATAACCCCATACCCACTCCTGATTATCATAGCATTTATCTGTTGTTACCATTACTACGGAACGTACAGAGTTTACATATTTAATTGCCTCAAGAATATTCAGTGATCCTATTACATTGGTTTGATAAGTTTCCACAGGCTCGAGATAAGAATAACGAACCAATGATTGTGCGGCCAAGTGAAAAACAATTTCAGGTTTTTGATCTTGAAAAATTTTTTTCAAGGGATCAAGCTCTCTTATATCAGCCTTCAAACTTAACATGTTCTCTGCTACATTTGCCTGATCAAACAAGTTAGGATTTGTTGGCGGGTCTAAAGCAAGCCCAATAACCTTACTTCCCATCTCTTGTAACCAAAGAGAAAGCCAGCCCCCTTTGAATCCAGTATGACCTGTAATAAGAACCTTTTTACCTTGCCAAAACTTCGATTTCACGACCATATTTTCCATGGTGCTGTTTCCTTTATCCAAAGATCTTCTAAATAATTCTTATCTCTTAATGTATCCAAAGGCTGCCAAAAACCGTCGTGCTCAAAGGCCATTAATTCTCCATCTGCCGCCATTTTTGTTAAAGGATCTTTTTCCCAGATAGTATTATTATCTTCTATATAATCAAGAGCTTTGGGTGACAATACAAAAAATCCACCATTAATTAATGCTCCATCCCCACGTGGTTTTTCCTGGAAACTTTCAACTTGTTGATGATTGATCTTTAAAGCTCCAAATCGACCTGGAGGATAAGTAGCGGTCAGGGTTACCAATTTTTTATGTTCGCGATGAAAACTGATAGTGTCAGAAATATTCACATCACTTACACCATCTCCATAAGTAAACAAAAAATATTCTTCATCTTTAATATAATCAGCAACTTGCTTTAAACGTCCCCCAGTCATAGTGTTTTCACCTGTGTCAACTAAAGTTATTTTCCATGGCTCAGCGCGTTTTTCATGCACCTTCATCGTATTATTTACCATGTCAAATGTAATATCAGACTGGTAAAGAAAGTAATTAGCAAAATATTCCTTTATTACAAATCCTCTATAGCCACAGCAAATAATAAAATCTTTTATACCATGTGAAGAGTAAATTTTCATAATGTGCCATAAGATTGGTTTTCCACCGACTTCTACCATTGGTTTTGGCTTCAAATCGGTTTCTTCACTAATCCTGGTTCCAAAACCACCGGCTAAAATTACTGCTTTCATTTATTAATTTAAGTTTAGGTTTAATAAATTTATATAATTCAGTTTAAAATGTTAATAGCCCAGTAAAATATAATAAATAGTACTTATTATATTTTATTTCATCATTGAGAGCCACTAGATTAGTACCATCCCTTCCTCTTTATTAATTATTGAAAAATTGAAAGAACACACATAAATTACAAAATTTAATTTATAGAAGATGATGGATCACAAAAGTTAAAATTAAGACTAATGATATTGATTTTATAGGTGATAATATTATTCGAGACCATTATGACTTTTGATCTGTGTCGATTCACCGAATCTAAAATTATTACTAATTTTAGACTTAAGATTTTTCCAAGCCAAATCATTCAATATTTAAAATAAGAGGAATCCAAATAATGCGGTGACAAATGAATCCTTTGCATTTACCATCGGTCGGTAAGGAAGCGTACTAAAAAATTTGATCTTCAACTCATGACAAAACATTTTCAAACAAATCCATGTGTTTTTTGACGGAGGTTTCCCAGTTGAAATTATTCGCATGTTCTGGTCCACGCCGAGCAAGTGTTTGACGGTACTCCGTATCTTCACATACTTTCTTGATTGATTCAGCCATGTCGCTTATTTCCAATG
>Ga0066850_10001324_pt1 | contig 13022 bp, 10 predicted proteins | sample ETNtaG_4_FD_67282 | JGI IMG/M metagenome (GOLD analysis project Ga0066850, IMG submission 67282) | Marine microbial and viral communities from oxygen minimum zone, Eastern Pacific Ocean - ETNP201406SV67 | ecosystem: Environmental > Aquatic > Marine > Oceanic | place: Pacific Ocean: Eastern... | reverse complement strand
CTTGCGAAGCTCATTGGCGTCATTGCAGTCTTCATAGCCTGCTGCGATTTGATAGACACGTTGACGCAGAAGGTCAGTACAACTGTGTTGGGTTTGTGAAACGTTCCTTGAATCCTGAAGAATTTCTTCAAGGGCAGAAGTGATCCCAAAACGCTCATCTATCTCCCTTAATAATAAGATGCCTGTGTCTGAGCTGATCTTTGCTCCATGAAAATTGATCTCTATCGAAGGGTTGAAACGGCAACGAATTCCGTTGGTTCTTTCTTCACCACTATGAATCATCAATACACCTCCATTAATTATTAACTTAATGAATTATATCAGTAATATAGAGATGTTTACAGTCTTTATTGTTCGCAACAGAGGAATAATTCAGGATAGATCGGCCTTTCATGACCCTGTTGCATTTTCCTTGGAATGGAATGGGGTCCGGTATGCCCTAAATCGTGGCTACCGGCAAAGAGAGTTGTATCGTGAAGATGGAGGCGTTGAATTCCGACACCGCCTGGATGAGATCTTTAACGGGCTTCTTGATGAGGGGTTTTTGATCCGTGCACGGTAAATAAAAGGTTGAGAAGGAGACTGAGCCTGGAACCTGGAATCATTAAAAATCGTTTGTGTGAGGAGAATTCAAAATCATCAGCATGAAGCCTTCTGCAAGTCCTGCAATAAAACGATAAGTGCAGGCAAGTTATTCTTTTATGAAATGCTCCCCAATCCATCATGCAGGCCTGGTATCCCGATCCTCCAGCACTCGACTTTTGATGACATCACGGGAATCTGAGTGCTGATCAACCCTCTTTGAAGATTCCAGGAGGAGGTCTTTCACTGTAAATTAGCGCCCTAAACTAAGCATAAATTTCCATACTCTCTTAAGAGCATATTCCATAACCTTCCACCAATCGTCGATGCAACGGTGAGATCTTTTTTTTGAAAGGTTTTGATTTCCCTATAATTTCAAAATAAAACTCCATTTCAGTGATCGTTTTAAGAAAGTTGTTAAGGAAATAGGAACCGGGATTTGATTTGATATACGAAAATGAATTCCCTCTTTGGATGGAATTAAGATAGGTCCTGAAATTTACATGAATACTTCCAATGAACTCCCGCAGCAAGCAGCGGGTAATTAGACTTGTATAAGTTTTAAAAGGGATGTGTCGGATGAGATCCATCAGTTTGATCTTATCAAGCTGATCTAAGTAAATTTACTTATAGATTCAATATCGAAAGTCGATAAGTTTATCTGTTGAATGTGAAATCGCTGAGAAAACCAAGACAAATTATGGATCCTATACAAAATATTTATGAAGCCGTTGTAGGAGGCAAGAATGAGGAAGTGTCAGCATTTGTCCAGGCTGGCTTGGATGCAGGCTATACTCCCGCAGACATTCTCCAAAAGGGATTTATTAGCGCAATGGCAGAGGTTGGTCGTCTTTATGAAGAAGGTATTAGCTTTGTTCCTGAGATGATGGTCTCAGCACGCGCCATGAAAGTGGGTTTGGAAATCCTTAAACCCTTTCTGGCAGATTCCGGCGTAGAATCCGCTGGCAAGGTAGCGGTTGGCACGGTTCAAGGTGACTTGCATGACATTGGTAAAAATCTTGTCGCTATGATGCTTGAAGGGGCTGGCTTTGAAATTGTGGATTTAGGGACGGACGTTCCACCTGAAAAGTTAATAGCATCTGTTCGTGAGGGGGTTGATGTTCTCGCACTTTCCTCATTGCTGACCACCACAATGCCCAATATGGCTACCTCGATCAAAGCCATTAAAGATGCTGGGTTGCGTGATCGAGTGAAAATAATCATCGGTGGTGCTCCTATTACAGTTGAATATGCAAATCAAATTGGTGCAGATGGTTACGCACAGGATGCCAGCCAGGCAGTGAACCTGACAAAATCACTGATGCCTTAAACAGGCAACCTGTTTGAATGCCAATGATTCCAAAAACCATGGAAAACAACTATCCACACATTTAGAAATTATGGCTGAGCCACCAACGATCAGCCCCAGCAGGTAAGAGGAAAATCATGCGTCATAGCAAGGTCTCAGAACGATTTCGACAGATGCCTTGATGAGGAAGAACGAAAGAAATCTTATCCGGAAATTGGCCGCTACCGTTGCTGGAATCGCTGAGTTGCCTGTGCAAGAAGAAAAGCGAACGTTGTGGCGTAAGCTCAATGCCTGTGAACCAGAGCGACCGATGGTCATGATCGACCAGGTTTGCTGGAACGAGATGAATCTCGGCGATGAGTTGAACCTGTACTGCTCAGATGAGGAATGTCGCAGGTATGAACAACAATTAAGGCGTATCCTATTCCAATGGAAACACTTCCCTGTGGATATGGTGGTTGAACCCTTCATCCGTGTCCCCATGGCGATTCGGAACAGTGGCTTTGGTATTGAGATTCAGGAAGAAACCAGTTCGATTGATTCCACCAATGAGATCGTGTCCCACCGTTATGAAAACCAATTTCAAACTGAAGAAGACTTGGAAAAGATCGGAGTTCCGGAAGTCAGCCATGACCTTGAAGAGAGTGAACGTCGACTGGCAGTGGCCCATGAACTCTTCGACGGTTTTCTGGATGTAATGCTGTGGGGTGCAGATCCTTACCTGTCTCTATGGGATCCCATAGCCACATGGATGGGCGTAGAGAACGCACTTTATGCCCTGAAGGACAAGCCTGACTATATGCATCGTCTTCTGAACCTTATGACGGAGGGATATTTGAGCATGCTCGATCAGTTGGAGGATCAGGGACTGTTATGTGGTTCCCAGAGCCTGATCCATTGCACAGGAGCCTATACTGATGAGTTACCCGGACCTGATTACGATCTGAGCCAACCACGGACCAAAGACCTCTGGTCGTTTGGACTGGCTCAGATGCTCTCATCTGTTTCTCCCAAGATGTTCAAAGACTTTGAGGTGGATTATGCCAGTCGAATCTTTGGGCGTTTCGGCATGGTGTATTATGGCTGCTGTGACCCACTGCATGACAGAATGGATCAGGTGCGTATGATTCCCAACGTACGAAAGGTTTCCATGAGCGCATGGGTTGACGAGGAGCGTGGCGCGGCAGAAATTGGCAGGGATTTTGTGTACTCTCGTAAGCCCAACCCGGTTTCAGTGGCGATGGATGACTTCAACGCAGACCAAGTTCGAAATGATCTGACCACCACAAGAGAAATCTGCTCAAAACATGCTTCTCCGCTTGAGTTCATCCTGAAAGACATCAGCACAGTTCGATACAAGCCTAAACGTCTTTCAGAGTGGGCAAGCATCGCCATGGAAGTGGTGGATGGCTGAATCAATCAGCCAAGAAGGAATGAGAAGGCTCTGAAATTACTTAAACAATTTACGGCAGTACATATGACATCAGAGAGCCTCACCAATAGGTTCATTAGCCGTTGGTTCAGATAATCCATCAACCATCGAGTGAAAATAGGCTTGGATTGTATTAAGGACATGTACTGATCCATGCCATCGAACATGAAGAGAAATCCCTGACTGCCATGCCCCCTTTGACCAGGAAACATGGCATTGCAGTAATAGCCGATGCAATGATGAAAATAACATTCAGAAAACCCGCAGAGGTGTCCCAAACCAACTACGTTGATTGGTACCTGACTTCTCAAAGGGTAAAGATCCATTTGGGATACTCTGGAACCATAGGAATAAAGAGTGAATAAACTCTGTGGAGGAGTAAGCAGGTTCCAAGCGACACCGGTGATATTTCTCGCCTGCAAAGTCTTTGAAGGGATTGTGGACAGTTCGAATCAAGTTACCGTTTGCTTTATTGATTACGGACTGCACTCGGTACCCAGGCTTCTAAAGAAGACTCTTCAGCAGAGGATTGATAATATCCAGAAACCCAGCATGGTTGTTCTCGGCTACGGCTTGTGCGGCAACGGTCTGAATGAGATTCAAGCTGGCAAGCACACCCTGTTGGTCCCCAAAGCAGATGACTGCGTGGCCTTGTTCATGGGATCACGTCAACGTTACCTTGATCAATTCAGCAAGACTCCTGGCACTTATTATCTGACAAAAGGATGGTTGGAAGTAGGTTCAGATCCTCTCAGTGAATACGAAAAGCTATTTTCGAAATACGGACAGGAAACTGCAGATTGGCTGATGGAACAACAATATCAGAACTATAAAAGGCTGACATTTGTGGCTCATTCCCAGGATGATTTCATAACCAATCGGCCTCGAATAATGAAAGTCGCAGATTATTGCCAACGATTTGGGATGGAATATGATGAATATTTGGGATGTAAAGATTTTCTTGATCAAATCTCAGGGATACTTACTTCCCAGCAAGCCGTCCCTCCAGATTTTATTGTGGTCCCACCCGGAGGTGTCTTGAAACAGGAAATGTTCCTATGAACCCCACAACCTCAAAGGACAGCCCTACTCCAATCCGCATGACATCAAGACAGCGAGTTTTGATGGCGTTGCGTCACAGAGAACCGGATCGTCTGCCTATAGACTTTGGCAGTATGCGTTCCACTGGAATTATGGCCATCGCATACGCCCGCCTAAAGAAACATCTGGGCCTCAGCACAGGTAAAATCAGGGTTTACGACATGTTTCAACAACTTGCCGAGGTGGAACCCGATGTTCTGCAACGTTTTGGAATCGATGTCATTGACCTTTCTAACACGCTGGGGGAGGACGATCCTTCAGGTTGGAAACCCTGGACCTTACCTGATGGAACACCCTGCCTCGTTCCCGCCACAGAGGACCTTCGCCCTGCAAAAGATGGTGGATGGTACATCTGGAAAGAGGGCCTGCCCCATCAGCGCATGCCACCAGGAGGTTTATACTTTGATAGAGTCTATCATCCCCTTTCAGATGCTGCCAATTCGGCCGACCTTAAGGCATACCAATGGCCACGTCTTAACGATGAAACTTTACGTGACCTCCAAAGACGTGCCGAGGTGTTGAACAAACATACCGATTTCGCTATCATGGCCCACTTTGGAGGCAATATCCTGGAGACAGGGCAGGGACTCAGGGGGTGGGAACAGTTTATGATCGATCTGGTGGACAAGGGGGCTTTTTTAGAAGACCTGCTTGGACTCATCGTTGAGGCCCACCTAACCAACCTTCCTCTGTTTCTCGAGGCTGTGGGGGATTATGTGCAGATCATCCAGTTTGGAGATGACCTGGGCATGCAGGACCGGCCGCTGATCTCCCCCAGGATGTACCAAGAAACAATCAAGCCTTGTCATCAACAAATTTATAGCTATGTTCACCAGCATTCTAATTGCTCCGTATTCCTGCACAGTTGTGGAAGTATCTACCAGCTCATACCTGATCTTATTGACGTTGGTGTGAACATTCTTAATCCGGTACAAACCAGTGCTGCTAATATGGCCCCTGCAAGATTGAAGACTGAGTTTGGTGAGCAGATCACATTTTGGGGAGGAGGATGCAATACCCAACAGGTTTTGCCCAACGCCACGCCCGATGAGGTTGCCAAACATGTCTTAGAGCAAATCCAAACCTTTGCTCCGGGGGGCGGCTTCATTTTTAATCAAATCCACAATATTCAGGCCAATGTACCTCCGGAAAACGTTGTTGCCATGTTCGATGAGGCAAGCAGCTATCAAGGGGCCGATTCGGGAACTCGTTGAAATAACAATTCTAAGTCCTGGCACAGTATTCCCTCTCATTCTATACCGATCTTGATGGGGGTGTCTGGCTCGCGCTGGTGGTAATTTCCATTTGGCGCGTTTCCAGATCTCTAAGGCATGACCTTCGACGAAGCCATCCCTACCTCCGTGAACAGTGGGAAGAGATCAAGGAGAGCATCCTTGCTGGCCTATCCTCCTGGACCATTCAATTCCTGCATCTCATCAATCCAGTATAAGTACTTCATCATTCACCTGACGGACCTTCAATGCTATTGTGTTTGAGGATGGAAAAGAGAGAGGAAGGAGTAGTTACATGTCCTTTATTTGTCTAAACAGGAGCCCTTTTCAGTAAATTCAAAATTTAAGATATATCGAATACTTTGTTGCGGTATCCATTAGTCCTATGCTCAGATCTTTCGGTGAATGCCGATGGGGTAGCTTTCTAAGAATTTAGAAACCAGATTAAGGACAACCATACTGGGCATCCTCTTTAAAATCCCTGAAGTGACAGCATTCAACATTCGACTATGGAGAGTACTTCATAGCATCCTTGTCCAAAGATTTTTGTCACGACTGATTAATTTTGTTCGAACATCACAGAATCCTACCCTGCAGTATCGACTAGGTCACTGAGGAACACTTTTACATAACGAAACGAGTTGAGACCTATTCGTTTTCAACAGAATACGCGGTAAGCAGTATCGGATCCGGATGGAGTGGGACCAGTTAGAAGGTCTATACTTCATCAGGCTGTTTAACAGCTTTATGCCTTTCCATATCAATCCCGTTGACATGATGGTATGATTTGATGATTAATTCAGCGGAGATTATAATCACTATTGAGTAATTTATCATGAGTAACAGACTAGATTTTGGAATTCAGAGCTTTTGCTTCAGAAACTTTAAAAGCAATAAAGATGTTGTAAAAAAAGTCAAAGAAATAGGACTTAATAAAATTGAGATTTGTGAAGTGCATGCCGACTTTAAAGATGCAGAAAGTTGGAAAGAAGTAGTGCATCTCTACCAAAATTCTGGCGTTTCCATCATTTCGATAGGTGTTCAAACATTTACAGGTGATCCTAGCGAAAAATTATATTTTGAATGTGCTGCTATAGCTGGAGCAAAACATATCTCATGTCATTTTCAGTTGGAATCTTACCCTAGAGCTATTAATCAGGTACGAAGTTGGAGCAAAGAATATGGTATCCGCGTGGGTATTCATTGCCATGGAGGATACCATTTTGGAGGTCAGCCCTCAGTCCTCAAACACCTAATCGGACTTGGCACACCAGAAATAGGCCTTTGTCTTGACACAGCATGGGCAATGCAAATTGGCCCTAAACATGGTAATCCCATACTATGGGCTGAAAATTTTGCTGGGCAAATTTATGGAGTACATTACAAAGATTTTCTCTTCGACTCAGATGGTCAATGGCATGACACCATTGTAGGTGAAGGCAACCTAGATCTCTCTTCTTTTGTAAAAAGTCTTATAAAATATGATTTCGACGGTATTTCGGTAATTGAATATGAAGCAGATGCTGACAATCCTGTACCTGCTCTAACTAAATGTGTCGAAACTATGCAAGAAATAATAGGAAACATTGAATGAGCTTATATTTATGATGAACATATCGACAACTCTTTACACTTCCATTGCTGATTCTGACAGCAAGTCCAAGATGGCTTGAACAAGGAACCGGTATCAATGAGAAGGACGAGTTGCTGGGATCTTACCCATCTCAACCCAACTGATCAGAATCTGGATTGGCATCGAAGGAGTACTGCTCTCCTTCATGGTGAAGAAGCACAATGGATCATTGACCAACCTCCTCAGAGCTCAAATGGCCAAGAAAAGATACAGCTCAGAAGAAATCTTCGTCTAACTCCGACAGGTTGAGGTATTATGTAAACGAAATGACTCAGAGACGAATTCCTCAATGGAGAGATATTCTATACACATACGGAGGCGAGGATTCTCATTGAACAATGGCGAGTCCACTAAAATACTGTGAGGTCTCACAGATCTTTGTATTGGAAACCTCCTGCTCGTGAATCTATTTTGAAACTGGAAACATTATCGATGGTAAACTAACATTCGATTTGTACCCCTTAAAGTGGGCAGGACCAACAGACTAGACTCATTTTTTTTCCTCGTTTAATCTAAGTGCTTTTAGTACTTCATAACAAACACCCATAGTATGATAATCAGTTTTTCCTGCAGGACTCTTTTCATCCGAGTACTTGTTATTCTTGTTATCAAGAATACGATACCAGCCACCAAATTGATGGCATATCATATGATCCCAACTATATTGCCATAATCGATTGTACCAATTTTCGTAAAGGTCTTTGCCAGTTGCAAGATACAGCAATTTCGCAGCGGCCAGAGACTCAGCCTGCACCCAAAAATATTTGTCACTATCGCAAATGCTTTTATCCGGAGCAAAGCCATAGCATAAACCACCATATTTATCGTCCCATGTTGTTGTCACTGATTTGAGAAACAGTTCTTCAGCGCGTGTAAGCAACCAGCTCGTCGCAGTAAGACGGTGTAAAACCAACAATAATTTTGACCATTCGGTTTGGTGACCGGACTGGAAACCCCAGGGTCTGAATAAATGTTTAGGATTATCTTTATTGTAATTCCAGTCCACTTCCCAGTTTTCATCATAATGTTCCCAGATTAGCCCATCTGTCTTATTGGCTTGAATAACTGTGATGTTATAAGTCAGCAATTTAGCACGACTTAAAAACTTTGTATCTTGAGTTGCTTCAAAGCACATTAGTAATGCTTCGCACATATGCATATTGGCATTTTGACCACGGTATTTATCGGCTTTGCTAAAATCTCCATTGTATTCATCAATATAAAGGCCATAGTCCTGTTGCCAGTAAAATTCTTCGAGCAATTGCCAAATTGATTCTATTCTTGAAAATGCTGACTCGATGCCTGCTTTGAGTGATACAGCGTTCGCCAGCAGCACAAATGCCAAGCCATATGCATGGTTCGTATCATCAAGCACTTTATCACCTTGTAACAACCAGGCATAACCTTGGTTTTTTTTGTGTGCACGTTCTAGAAACTCGAGTCCATGCTGGGCAAATTCGAGGTATTTGGGATCGCCAAACTCCATGTAAGCCATAGCGTAGTTAAAAACAAACCGTGTACTCGATACCAGATGTCTTGTTGTACTATCATAAATTTTACCGTCATCTTTGAAAAAATGATAAAAGCCACCCTTTTTATCGATACAAATTGGATCATAAAAATTCAGTATTGACCGTATATGGTCGATAAGAAAGTTTTGCTGCGAAAATTTTGTCATAGTGTTTGATAACTTCCTGCATTTATATTTATTACTGACTTAAAACAAAAAAAACTATCAACAAAAAAAACGGCTTTCAATGATGAAATCCTTCGTACCCTCCAGAGGCAATCCTAAGCGTTCTCCAAGTCCATTAAGTATCTTAGTGGGAGTTATAACAGAATCTGGTGTATGAGGGGTTCGCGGATTCAACTACCAAGTGTAACAGCTGAATGATCCCCGAAGAAAATCTGTTTTGGTGTTTTCATTCCAAGGCGCTTTCGAGGACGGTTATTGAGTTTATTCATCACCCAGGGCCAGCCCAAAGTCCAGACCAGGTTCCGATTTCAGTTTGGGCATCAAGAAAATCAGAATCAGGAGCGGGTTGATGAATCGGGTTGATTTCAAAAGGAATCCTGAAATGACTTTTCTTGAGTAAAATTTAAATTACATCCTGCCTGACGTGCAAATTTAAAACCTCAAGAAGAAGGCTTTTCATCCTTCGTTATCCAACCTCCCAGGATGTAGGAACCATTTTTTATCCAGTTTAAATGGTCAATGCATTTCTAAATTTTGGTTTGATTTGGAACGCAGATTAAGGATCATGAAGTTTCATAGCAAGCTAGAGTGCTCTTATACTAGGCATCCCGTCAGAGTACAAGCTGGAGTCCCATGTATGAAGGGGTGGGACCTTGGTGCAGGTGGGGGGCTATTCTCCCGGAGCAACCAGTTCATGCATCTCAATCAACCTTGTGTATAGTTCTTCATCTGTGACCTGACTCATAGTCATTCCAGTGCGCATGGAAATGCCAACAAGGATGTATTTGATATAGCGGCAAGTGGGAAAAGCCACTTTATGTATCAAAGTGCGTCCCTTTGGGTGACAGGGTATCGCAAGCCCCTGCATCTGGAACAGTACTGATTATCGATCTGCGTGCTGAGTGTTCTCATTTGCTAATTCAGAGAGGGTTCAAGAGCCTCAGAGGAGCCTTTCTTCACTGGTTATGCTGGATGGGCTCTAAAAAATCCCAATCTCGTATTATTCTAGATGACGAGGAACGTGAGTGTACAATAGGATGAATGAGCCTGGACCTTTCCAGAACAGTCTTGTCATTCCGGTTTCTGAGTGAAAGGCCTGATGATTTAACTGGTTGAGAAGAATAATAAAGAATCTCAGGCTTCTTTCAAGAATTCAATATCACCGAGTTGCCGGATCTTGCAGACTGATAAAGGGCTTCCAGCACCGCGGTGTTGCGCAACCCATCTTCTGCGGGATAGACGGGTTTTTTTCCTGTCAGCACACATTCTGAAAATTCATCAAACTGCACCACGAAACGATAAGGAGCTGGTGTTGCAGTGATTTCCTCGCGTCGTCCTTCGCGCCCGTTACCATGTTTGATGATGACGGGGCCTGAATCATCAAACATCCCAGGGATTTCAATCCTCCCTAGGGTACCATCAATGTTGAGAAAGCAACGGTATGGCTGCTCCATGTTTGCCGAGATCTGACTCATTGCACCATTTCTAAACTTGAGAATCCCCGAAAAACTGGTGTCCACACCCCAGCCGCCTGAATCATGGGACATTCCAACCACCTCCACAGGCTCTAATGCCATCACAAAACGTGACGCATAAACGGCATAGCAGCCCGCGTCCCACAATGCACCTCCTGCAAGAGATTCTGAAAAACGCACATTGGTTGCAGGTTCCTCGATGTGGAAGCACAGGGCTGATTCCAAGGTTTGTACTTTGCCGATTACCCCTTCCGAAACCCATTGTCTGGCTTTGATCAGATGCGGATTCCAGCGATGGGTGAATGCTTCCACTAACACCACTTGATGGGCCTTTGCCGCATCAATCATCCTCCGGCATTCCTCTGCAGACACTCCTAGAGGTTTTTCGCAAAGGATGTGTTTGCCGCTTTCTGCCGCCTTTATTGTCCACTCACAATGCATTCCATTGGGCAGGCAGTTGATAACCGCATCCATATCTGGGTCGGCCAACTGCTCTTCATATGATCCATACCAACGCTCAATATTGTATTTTTTTGCGGCAGCTTCAGCCTTCGCTACTGACCTTGAGGAAACAGAAACAATTTCTGAGTTCACGGACTGTCTGGAAGCAGGAAGGTGTGCGTTCAGACCGATCTGAGCAGTCGACAGCAATCCGTATCGGGCCTTTTCATTCATTGATTTCTTCTTCTTGTAGTGAGGTTAGTGTTCTGCAGGGTGCGCAATGGTGAAATCCACAATCTCGGACATAAAAGATTCCCAACTGAACAGATCCTAAAATCTTACACACCTGGCTATGCCGGTGGGCATATCTCGTCAATCCTATTAAGCGTTTTCTGATCAAGCGTTGCATCGGCTGCAGATGCATTCTGCCGTGACTGTTCCGGGGATTTCATCCCGGGAATAGGACAGGTCACTGCTGGATGTGCGAGGACAAACTGCAGGGCCAGATCGACCATGCTCCGTTCACCAGTGACAAACTCCCTGAGGGCCTTAATTTTTTTGAGGCTACTTAGAAAGTGTTCATGTTGATCACTATCAGGATTCCATTTCTGTCTCACTGAATCCTCGAAACGTGTGTCTGCTGAAAATTTGTCAGAAAGCATTCCCTGGGCAAGGGGGCCTCTGAGAAGGACGCCTATATTGTTTTTATGGCAAAACGGAAGGATGTCCTTTTCCGCACTCCTGCTCAACAGAGAGTAATTGATCTGACATGCCGCACAACCTTCAAGGGAATTAATAGCTTTGAGTGAGGGCAGGTCGTTCGTGGAAATAGCGTAATATCTGATCTTCCCCTGTTTCTTGAGCAGTTCAAAGGCTTCAACAAAGATCTCAGGATGTTCAGGAATACCTACATGACACTGGTAGAGGTCGATGTAATCTGTACCTAGGCGATAAAGGCTGGCATGGCAGCAGTTAATGATGCTGTGAATAGTTTTCAAACCAGGAGGATCACCAAAACGCCTGGCCCAGTTCCCCACCTTGGTGGCAATGAACACTTCACCACGTTTGTCTCGCAAAGCCTTGCCTGTGTATATCTCGCTCTTCCCAAGGCCGTATGCATCAGCGGTGTCGAACAGATTCACTCCTGCGTCAAATGCAGCATTGATTGTACTGACTGACTGCTTTTCATCAACCGGACCCCACTGTCCACCGATTCCCCAGCACCCCATGGAAACCGCGCTCACCTCATAGCCCGTCTTACCGAGTATCCTGTACTTCATTCCACTTCCTCCAAAAAAAAATCCTGCTCCTAAGTTTTGAGTCCTGAAAGAATTACACTTTCACGACGGCAATGCTAAAGGTCTTTGATGTTCGACAAATCAAAATTCAATCCTGACCTGTCCCTTTTATGTGGTTCAGTATAAGTTTTAGTTTATCATCGATAATGTTTTCAATATCAATATAGATTCAGGGATGTGGGAGATTTTTGAGGAAATGTGTAAAATCAAGTCTGCTTCGATGGGCCTCCATCTATCAACTTCCTTTCAAGCAAATCCTTCTGCCTGTGTCCCATTTTTTTAAGGATGGGACCTTGGTGCAGGTGGTGGCTACTCGTCTGGACCATTCAATCATCCCTTAGGAGGACGAGTAGGCAAGGGGGATCATGCATAGTTCCGCTCAAATCACCGGTGAGGCTCTCGGGGTGTTTTGGCACCACTTCACCAAACCCTTAGTTAGCCACATACCAGGATTCGGGGACGTTCCTGATGCCTGAGTGGCAGTTTAAGGGCACCCTCACCCTAGACAAATTTTGGGCCTATGCCCTAACCTGGAAGGACGTCGCCGAGAAGATCATCTGAGGCTTCTGCGGGCAAGGGGCTGAACACATTGTGGCGTAGCAGCAACTATGAGAGAAGGACTGTTTGGCGGGGAGGCTTTTCCTCACCCGGTGACACTCGCGAGGCTTCCTTCAGTCCCGTCCACAAACGCTGAGGCCAAAAGAACTCCGGGACCTGGAGTGATCAGCAAAAGAAAAACTGCCAAACTGAAAACCATCATATCTGATATCAGCATCTGTCAAGGAACTCCATGATCCTTTGCATCTGGTTAGAATTCAAACAA
>Ga0066850_10001318_pt1 | contig 13080 bp, 14 predicted proteins | sample ETNtaG_4_FD_67282 | JGI IMG/M metagenome (GOLD analysis project Ga0066850, IMG submission 67282) | Marine microbial and viral communities from oxygen minimum zone, Eastern Pacific Ocean - ETNP201406SV67 | ecosystem: Environmental > Aquatic > Marine > Oceanic | place: Pacific Ocean: Eastern... | reverse complement strand
TAAATTCCCATACAGACATAAAATATCTGCAGAACTGACTCCATATATAGATTAGCTTTATACATCAAGAGTAAGTAAATAAGAGAACTGACTATCCCTGCAATCCAACATCTAATATCTTGCCTTACTGCCAATACGAGATAACCGACGGCAAGAAGCGCAGCTGAAACTTCCAGACCTAGCAATAGATCGTCAGAATTCATATTGAATAGATAGGCCTAAATTTCTTGGGTCACCATGTCTTTCGTACAAAGTGTCTTCGAAATTCGGAGGTTCATTTCCAAAATAAAACCCCCTTAAAGAGTAATACTCATCAAATAAATTTCTAATCCAGAAATTAAATTTAACTCTATCTTTTGAATATACAAGATTTAAGTTGGTTAATAGATAGTCGTCAGATGTATTGTCGTGAGAATCCGAGTAGTAAAAATCACTTTTTCCAGTGACGTCCAACATTAATTCTAGTTGTTGAGATATCTTCCAACTTAAACCGGTTGAAAAGCTATAACTTGGAGCATGTGCCTGTTCTCTACCCTCTAGGTCTGGTCTTGATGCATAGCTCTTGATCTTCGTCTTTAGAAAGCCAAGATCTAAAAAAATATTAAATGTATCTGATAATTCCTTTTTGATACTCAATTCCGCTCCGTAATTATCTCCCTCTGCGGCATTTCTGGTTAAATACAAAAAGGTATTAGGATCTTGAGGATCTACTTGAGTTGAAATAAGAACTTGTTGATTTTTCCTGTCGGAGAAAAAAACAACAAAATCTATATAAGTGTACGTAGAGCCGAAGAAATTATTGAGCCCAAGCTCATAACTTATAAGAGATTCAGGGTCATAATCGATACTATTGCTAAAACTGGAATTGCTTAATCCTGTTCCTAAATTAAAGCCGCCTTGCTTATATCCTTTGGCGGCACTAATAAAAAAAGTTAGGTCCTCGGTTGGCATTTTTATTATTGATATCTTACCGCCATTCATATTATCAGTTGGATTAAATGATTCGTTATTAGAATCAATGTAATCGGCTTCCCAGTCTTCCCACCTCATACCGAAAGATAATTTAAGATTTTTATTGAGAAAATAATCTATATTTCCAAATAAAGACTTACTTTTAGAGGAGTAATTACTTGAAAAAAATGATTCACTATAAAAAGTTTCATAACCATCAAAAGGGTCTCCATATGCTCCATCATCAGATTTATTGTTTGATTCATCTATTTCAAAGATGGAAAAACCTATTATCCAATCAAAATTTCTTTGTCCAGCATTAATGCCATCAGACAACAAACGGATTTCAAGATTTGAAGTTTCTCTTTTTCTAAAAGTTTCCGAAAAATAATTATAAATATAAGGGTAATGAGATAAGTCATTACCCCAATCGGCATCGTAACTAAAGACTACATCTGTATCAGTCTCTGAATATAAAAAATTTAACCTATTCATTAAGGTCTTAAGGCTATAATTCAAACCTATTGCTTTGGAGTCTTGAGAATCCATGCCGGGTCTGTCTGAGAGAGTATTCAAGGAACCGTCAATAGTCCATATATCAGCAGGATCATCAAAGTCATGATTAAAATAAACCATGTCAAAAGATGATGTGTCGCTCAAGTCCCAATTCAACTTAAATCTATAGGATTCTTCACCTTTTCTTGAAGTATCAGATCTTTTCAAGAAAATATTCTTTCTAAACCCATCAAAATCTTCTTTCTTTAAACTGAGCCTATATTTTAAATCAGGAGTTATTGGGACATTGACTACTGCGCCTATATCCCTTCTTTCATAATCGCCCAGGATTAGATCCACTTTTGTAAAAAGACTATCAACTGGATCATTTGTCTTTACGTAGACCATTCCCGCAAGTGCATTAGCACCCATTCTTGAACCTTGAGGGCCACGATAAATTTCAATTTGCTTAATGTCGTATGAAGAGGCAATTCCACCTTGACCGGAAAAATCAATATCATCTATGAGAAAACCTACTGAGGAGTTTGGAGTTCCTTCATATCCAGACCTCTCGCCTATACCTCTAATTTGGAAATATCTTGGTCTAGAATCACTAGCTGCAAAGTTTAAATTTGGAACTGAATAAGAGAGATCTTCAAAATGCTTATATTGTTTTTTTTCAATTTGCTCTTCTCTAAAAACAATTAAGCTAGAATTTTTTTTAGTCTCTTCAATTTCTCTCCAATCCCCATTAACGATAATTTCATCTACTATTTCTGAGTAAGAAAAAGATCTAAAGAAAAGAATATTTAAAAAAAGAAAATATTTAAATTTATGTGATGTCATGTAATTCCTTCGCCATCATTGTATAGATCAGGTTCAAAGGGTTTAATTCTCAGGCATAAACCTCCCCTTTACACTTATCCAATAATCATAACGTGGATAGGAAAATCTTCAAGCAAATTTAGATGGGTTCTACTATATTAGGAAGATTGTCTTGTATAAATTTACTTAAGACTTTGAGATCAGATTCTTTAGAATAATCTTTTCTAAATGAAATGGAGATATTTCTATAGGCTTGGTCGATATCAAGTTTTCTGACCATCATTCCTTGAGTATTGATACGCCCTTCATATGCTGCCAATGCCGGAACAAGCGTAGACCCTTGCCCCATTGCAACGAACTGCAGAATTGTTTCTAAGCTTCCTGCATGTAACCATTGCATAGGTCCCTCTGTTTCCAGATTTTTTAAACCACATACAGATTTAACTTGATCTGATAAGCAATGTTCTTCTGGAAGTAAAAGCAAATCTAATTTTTGTAGATGTTTGACAGTTATATTATCGACGTTATAAATTTTATGGTTGGTTGGATGAGCCAACCAAAATGGTTCTTTAAACAATTTTAGCTCCTTCAAGCTCTTTTCACTTCTTATTGGTGTTGCCAATAAAGCTGCATCAATTTTTCCACCTTTTAGGTCTTCAATTAATTCTGAAGTAGAAGCTTCTACAAGAATCAAGTCCAGTTCAGGATAAGCTTCTTTCAGGGGCAGTAATATTATCGGAAGAAGATATGGACTAAGAGTGTGAATTGCTCCCAATGTTAACTTTCCCATCAAGGGTTCCTTAAATCTATGGGCAAGTTTTTTTATTTCTGAGACATTCTCTAGAGTTTTTTGCACTGCTTCCAGGATTAATTTTCCTTCTTCCGTAATAGACACCTTTCTGTTTGTTCTTTCAAAAAGAATGAGCCCTAATTCTTTCTCTAACTTATTAATTTGGTTGCTGAGTGTGGGCTGCGTAACGAAGCATTCTTCCGCTGCTTTACTAAAATTCTTATGCTTAGATAAACTAGAGAAGTATTTAAGATCTTTTAAATTCATTATAGATTTTTTCTATTATTATAATTCGAATAAATGATTATACAAATATATAAATAGCAAATATCATGCATCACATAATTATTATACTTACCATTATTAATGAGAATTGTTATCAAAGTAATAATGGATTTCATCAATAAAATTAAAAAAGATTTATTCTAAAATAGATATTTTTTATAAACGGAGAAAATTATGTCAGGTTTAAAAGGAACAGATACAGAACAGAATCTAAAAGATGCTTTTGCAGGGGAATCTCAAGCCAACAGAAGATATCTTTATTTTGCTTCTAAGGCAGATGTAGAAGGTCACAATGATGTTGCTGCAGTTTTCCGTTCAACTGCTGAAGGAGAAACTGGCCATGCGCATGGTCATCTAGAATACCTAGAAGAAACAGGGGATCCCGCAACAGGTCTTCCTATAGGGGAGACTAAACAGAATCTTGAAGCTTCTGTAGCAGGAGAAACTCATGAATACTCAGACATGTATCCTGGGATGGCTAAAAAAGCAAGAGAAGAAGGTTTTGATGAAATTGCGGATTGGTTTGAAACCTTAGCAAAAGCTGAAAGATCACACGCCAATAGATTCTCAAAAGCTCTAGAAGAGTTAGCCTAAACCCTTATCGGCTTTATCAAAGATGAGCCTCGCTCATCTTTTGAGGTAATTTATGTCAGATATATTTTCAGATAAAGAGGGCGGATTAGAGGCACCGACAAGAAGTCCTGTGAAATGGAAAGAAGAGTCTTTTCTCAATAAAGAAGAATTCCTTGAAGAATCAGAAAGGATCTATGATGTTTGCCATACTTGTAGAAGGTGCGTAAGCCTTTGTGAATCCTTCCCTACACTATTTGATCTTATAGACGAATCAGAAACATTTGAGTTAGATAGCGTAGACAATAAAAACTTTCAGAAAGTCGTAGACGAATGTTACATGTGCGATTTATGCTACCAAACTAAGTGCCCTTATGTTCCTCCTCACCCTTGGGCAATAGACTTCCCACATTTGATGTTAAGAGGTAAGGCCATTTCTTATCAAGAAAAAAATAAAACTTTCTTAAAAAGAGCAAGAGACAAAATACTAACTTCTACTGATCAATTAGGGAAAATTGCGAAGCTACCTTTAGTCGACATTACTTACAAAGGAATTTCAAGCAGTCCAAAGGCTAAGAAGATTTTATCCAGCATAACCGGCATTCATTCTGATGCGCCTTGGCCCAAATTTGAGGAGGCAGTAGAGGAATATATACCCGATAAAATAACTGACATTAAGAAAGCTGACATCACATCTGGAAAAGTGGCTGTTTTTGCAGGTTGTTATTGCAGAAACAATGAAACGACATTAGCAAATGATCTACTAAAAGTACTAGAGCATAATGGAGTAGAAGCGAAAATGATGACTGGAGATAGATGTTGTGGAATGCCTAAACTAGATTTAGGTGATCTTGATTCAGTAGAACATGCTATGAAGCATAATTCTCCACTTTTGCTTAAAGAAATAGAAAATGACTATGACATTATTTCTTTAGTACCTTCTTGCGTGCTGATGTTCAAACAAGAATTACCTTTGCTGTTTGAAGAGAATAAAGATTTACAAAGAATTAAAGATCATATTTTTGATCCTTTTGAATATCTATCTATCAGAGAATCTAATGGCCTAATGAATAAAGAATTTATAACCCCCTTAGGAAATATTACTTACCAGGCAGCCTGTCATCAAAGAGTCCAAAACATAGGGCCTAAAACTAAAGAATTATTAGAACTGATTCCTAATACAGAAGTTAAAACAATAGAGAGGTGTTCTGGTCATGATGGAACTTACGCCGTAAAGAAAGAAACTCATCACAACTCCGTCAAGATTGCTAAACCTGTTGTAAAAAAAGTTGACGATTCAGAGCCAGACTACTTAACCAGCGATTGTCCTCTTGCAGCTAAGCAGATTGAACATGTTTCAAAGAAAAAACTAATAACAGCTCACCCTATTTCCTTAATAAAAAAAGCCTATGGGGTAAAATAGATTTCATGACAGATCTAAGGAAAGAAGACTTGCTGTCTTTAGAAGAGTACAGCACTAAAAGAGAAGAGCTTAGAGCCAATATAATTGATATAAAGAAAGATAGAATCATACAAATTGGTGAAAATGTAAGCCTCCTCTTTGAAAATCAATACACCATTAAATACCAGATCCAAGAAATGCTTAGGATTGAAAAGATTTTTGAGCCTAATGCAATAGAAGAAGAACTGTCTGCTTACAATCCTTTAATACCTGATGGAAGGAATCTCAAAGCAACTATGCTAATTGAATTCACTGATGAAGATACAAGAAAACAAAAACTAAAAGAAATGCATCTTGTTGAAGACAAAGTATGGATGCAAATAGGAGAGAACAATAGAATATTTGCTATTGCTGATGAGGATATAGAAAGATCAAATGAAGAAAAAACCTCTGCTGTGCATTTCTTAAGATTTGAATTTTCAAACAATACAATAGAAGATTTTAAGAATGGGAAGTTCTTATATGCTGGTATCGATCATCCTAAGTACAACATCAAAACTAAAGAAATATCGCAAAAAATTACTCAATCCCTGTCAGAAGATTTTAATTAATGTTTTAGCTCCTGTATTTTGCTAATTCTTCTTTGGCAATGGTTCTCAGATGCACTTCATCAGGACCATCGCCTATCCTTAGATACCTTATAGAGCTATATAATCCTGCTAATGGAGTGTCTTGAGAAACGCCAGCACCTCCGTGAATCTGTACTGCTCTCTCAATAATTCTTACTGCCATGCTAGGCACTTCAACTTTAGGTTGTGCTATCTCACTCTTGGCTTTCTTATTTCCTTGAGTATCCATCATATAAGCTGCTTTCAAGGTTAAAAGCCTGCACATTTCAATTTCTATACGGCATTTTGCTATAACATCATAGTTACCACCCAATTCTGCTATAGCCTTTCCAAACGCTACTCTAGTTGAAGCCCTTTCACATAATAATTTAAGTGCGGTCTCAGCCGCTCCTATAATTTTCATGCAATGATGAATCCTTCCCGGACCAAGGCGGCCTTGTGCTATCTCAAAACCTCTGCCTTCTCCTAGAATCATATTTTCTTTAGGTACACGAACGTTCTCAAAAATTAGATGAGCATGTCCATTTGGTGCATGGTCAGCCCCATAAACGGTTAGCATCCTTTTAAGCTTTATACCTTCTGTGTCCTTAGGAACAATAATTTGAGATTGCTTTTGATGTTTTGGGGCGTCCGGATTTGAAACTCCCATAAAAATCATGAAGCCACAATCTGGTCTTCCATATCCAGAAGTCCACCATTTTTCTCCATTTATAACGTACTCATCTCCTTCAGCTACTATTGTGCTAGATATATTGGTGGCATCTGAAGAAGCTACTTTAGGCTCTGTCATTGCAAAAGCTGATCTCATAGATCCGTCTAGTAGAGGCTTTAACCACTTCTCTTTTTGTTCTTCAGTTCCGTATTTGTCTAATACTTCCATATTGCCTGCATCGGGTGCAGAAGAGTTAAATACTTCTGAAATCCATCCAACTCCCATCATTTCTGCTAATGGAGCAAACTCTAAATTAGTTAGTCCATATCCTAGGTTTCCTGTTAAAGAAAAATTCCAAAGGCCAGCGTCCTTGGCTTTATCTTTTAATTCATAAAGTATTGTAGGAACCTGCCACGGATTTCCTGAACTCCTGAAATCTTGCATCTCTTCAGTGAATCTATTTTCGGATGGCCTTATATTTGTATCTATAAAGTCCGAAACAAGTACCATAAGTTCCTTGGTCTTTTTTGTGTGTTCAAATTCCATAATATTACCTAATAATAGTGACCTTCAATCAAACAGTGATAATATAAGAAAAAAAGAGGAAAGACATGGACTTTAGAGAATATTCAATTTCGGAGCTTGTAAACAAAGTAAAAACCAAAACAGTTTCGGTTAAAGAACTTACTGAATCTACTCTAAATAATATTGAAAAATACGATAAAGAGATAAATGCATTTTGTGCTTTGAACGGTGAAGAAGCTATAAAGCAAGCTGAAACATTGGATAAGAAAATTGCTAATGGGGAAGATGTTGGCCTATTAGCAGGTATTCCTATAGGAGTTAAGGACCTTGAAGATGCCAAAGGTTTTGTTACATCTTATGGTTCAGAGCTACACATTAATGATGATCCCGCTGAAGAAGATTCTATTCTAGTAAAAAGACTTAGAGAGCAAGGCTGTGTTGTCTTAGGTAAAACAAATACTCCTGAATTTGGACACAAAGGAAAAACAGATAATATTCCTTTTGGGGCCACTAAAAATCCCTGGAATCTTGAATATTCACCAGGCGGTTCTTCTGGAGGAACTTCAGCCGCTCTATCTTCTGGAATGATTCCTTTAGGCACCGGTTCAGACGGAGGCGGTTCCATAAGAATTCCTTCTGTATTGGGAGGTTTAAGTGGGATAAAAACTTCTCAAGGAAGAATTCCTAATGGAGGTACTAAGCCACCAGGATCAGGTCTATTAACTGTTAAAGGGCCTATGGCAAATACTACTGCAGATACTGCACTTGCTTTAGATGCCTCTGTGGGAGCAGATCCAACTGATATATTTTCTCTTGAAGGAGGTAACCCTGATTGGTCAAGTCAGTTAAACCGAGATTTACCAAAAACTGCTATATGGTCACCTACTATGGGATTTTCTACATTAGATAAAGAAGTCTTAGAAGTCTGTGAAAAGGCAGTAAAGTCACTAGAAGATGCTGGGGTCACTATTATTGAAAAAGATAAAATTTGGGATGAAAATCCTGTAGATGCTTGGATGGTTTTTTGGGCTTGTGCTTGCGCAAGAAGACAACAACACCTTGTGGGAACTAATGAATATGAAAAAATTGACCCGCTTCTAAGAATGTTTATAGAGATGGGAATGGAAATGGATGGGGCGTCTTACGCTTCTTCAATTGATGCTTGCCATAAATTTGGTTACCAGCTTGAAGAATCCTTTAAAGAATCTCCTTTGATAATTACTCCAGGAACATGCGGTCAGGCTCCTAGAATAGAAGGAGACGGAACAGTTAATGGAGAAGAAACTCCTTCATGGGTAGATTTTACAATGGGGATTAACATGACCCGTAACCCAGCCGGTGTAGTTCCTGTGGGCGTTAGCTCTTCCTCTAACGTTCCTATTGCTATCCAAATTATTGGAGGCCAGCGTCAAGACTTGGATGTCCTAAATGCTATGCACGCCTTTGAAGATGTTATTGAATTTTCTCATAAAGCCTCAGATCATGAATCAAGTTAATGTACCTACAATAGATCTGCAAAAGGATAGAAGTAAAACTTCACAGCTTAAGCTTTTAGACTCAGCTTGCAGAGATCATGGATTCTTTCTTTTAAAGAATCATGGCATGCAAAAAGAGATAGATGATATGTGGAAGATGTCGGAATGGTTTTTTAATCAACCAAGGGAAGAAAAATTAAATATCCTAAGGACAGATGTTATTCCTCTTGGTTATTTCGATAGAGAGTTGACCAAACAGAAAAGAGACTTAAAGGAGGTCTTTGATTTCATGTATCCCAAGTTAAGTGGAGAGGACTTGAATCAATGGCCAGGAAATAATGAATTCAAATCAACAATGGAAACTTTCTTCTCAAAAGCGTCTCAAGTGGCAGAAGAAACACTACAACTCATTTTCTTAAATTTAAATTCTGAAGATTCTAAACTTCCTAATGGAGAGGCATCTACTAGCAATGCAAGATTAAATTACTACCCCACTAATGACCCTTTAGAAGAAAAAGACAGAAAAAAAGTTTCGAGACTAGGAGACATGGCCTTACACCATCATACCGATCCAGGAATATTAACTCTTTTACTTCAAGATATGACTGGAGGTTTGCAAACTAAATCAAAAGAATTTGGTTGGATTGATATTGAACCTGAAGAAGATACGATAGTAGTTAACCTTGGCGATGCTATGCAGGTCTGGACAAATGATAGGTATATAGCAGCAATTCATAGAGTAACTAAGAGGACTAAAAAGGCCAGATATAGCACACCATTTTTTTATAACCCTAAAAGAGATGCAGTTATCCAGCCCTTAGAGCAAATATTAGATAAAGAACCTAAATACAATCCTTTCACTTGGAAAGAATACATTCAAGGCAGGGTTGATGATAACTACTCTGACTTAGGAGAAGAAGATATCCAAATAAGTAGATTTAGAGCTTCTTAGTCTTCAAGAATAGGAAGCGTAGTTGCATGGTTCCACCAAGCTAGATCTGAAAAGGCTCTTAAATCTAATTCATGAGTCCAAGCAGATCTGTGTTGTTGAGCTAAATGAAAATAGGTTTCAGCTATTTCTTTGGGAAGCAACAGACCATCATGTTCCATACCTTTAGTTTCTCTTAATTGTTGATACATTTCAGGTCCGAGCATCTTACCTAAGGTATCAGGAGCGTCTACAGCTCCATCAACAACGATATGGGATACATGTATTCCTTTTGAAGCAAATTCAGCATTCAAAGACTGACATAGCATTCTTCTCGCTGCCATAGCAGCTGCATGAGAATGCTGTGTTGCATTCCCTCTCATAGCTGCAGTTGCAGAAGTAACTAAAATGGCCCCCTTCCCTCTATCGGCCATGATTGGACATAAAACCTTAGCAACCCTAAAAAGTCCGAAACTTGCCATTCTCCAACCCCACTCAAATTCTTTATGAGTAGTTTGGCTAAGGAGTTTCATACCAGTCTGAGCACCTAAGTTATAAACCAGAACTTCTATAGGGCCTACATCTGACTCTACAGATGCAATTAGATCTTCTAAAACACCATCTTCTATTGCATTCAACAAAGAACCTGAAGCAGACCCTCCTGCTTCTTCAATGTTTTTGATTAATTTATCTAATCCTTCCTGATCTGATCTTCTACATAAATAAGAGTGGTACCCCTCACTTGCAAATTTTGCTGCAACAGTTCCACCTATTCCTGCCCCCGCTCCTAATACTAAACATACTGGTTTCATAATTACCTCTTAGTTAAATCTTATATTATTGATTAGGAGCGTCAACTGGCTGAGCAGTATGCATCAATGTAGCTGCAAGCTTGCTATCAGAGTTAAAAATCCTTCCTTCAGCCGTAGCGCTTCTATTACCCAATTTAATTATCTTTACTTCTATTCTCGCGTCTTCAAGAGCTAGCGGCCGATGAAACAAAACGTGTAAATCAGTAGTCATAGGGGCTATTTTGTTTTCGTACCCGGATATCATGGCAATAGAAGTTGCATCATCTAGAACTGCAGAAATCATTCCTCCTTGAACAAATCCCATTGGATTTGCACAAGAATCAGGAAATGAGCAAGAAAAAATAATAATATCGTCATTCTTCTCAACAAACTTTAGATTAAAGAATTCCTTGGAAGCTCCATGAAAATCTTCGTTTAATTCTTTTAATTTATCTTCCATGATTCCACTACATTCCTTTTTCTATAATATTCCATCCAGTTAAACCTTGTAGACCTGTTAAAGAATAAGATTCTCCATCAATTACTATTGGTTCATAACGCAATAATTTTAAATTATCCTTCAGATATACAAGAGCTCTCTTCTTGTCCATTTTACCTCTGACTTCTTTTAAGACCACATCTTCAATTCTTCCAGAAGAGTTTATTGAATAAGAGAAATTAACTTGAGTTATACCAAAACCATGATTTTCGTTAGAAGCAAATAAAGTTTTGCTTGTTTTTGTAGGTTTACAGAATAATCTATTACAAATTGTTTGATTGGTTTTATTAGATGCATCCCACTTCTTAAGTTTACAAGCCGTCGTACCACATTCTAGGCAATGATTTGCTGCCTTCAATCTCATTTCCTTAACTTTGTTTACAGAATTGTTAGGTAAAATTTCTTGAAAATCAGTGAGACAAATATTAGGTTCTATTTTTTCAGGCCAAACACTTGTTGCCATAAACATGGCCGTTATTAGTAAGAGGTTCTTCACAGATTTACTATACCACCAAATGATAAAGCTCCAAATCTGGCAAGGGCTATTGGAATATTGAATCAGGGAGGCTTGGTTAGGGTTTAATAATTAATACCTATTCTGAGTTAAGCGGTATTGCTTTTCCGTTCTCGTCGTAGTTCTCTGAAAGTCCTTCTTCTTTTCCGTCTTTGTAGTTTCTTTTAGATTTCAATTGACCGTTCTCGTGGTAACTCTCATAAAGTCCGTCTTTTTTTCCGTCTTTGTAGTTTCTTTTACGTTGTAATTGACCATCTTCGTAGTACCATTCCCTAAGACCGTCTCGTTCTCCGTCTTTGTAGTTTCCTTTAAATTCTAATTGACCGTTCTCGTAGTACAACTCTGAAAGTCCGTCTTTTTTTCCGTCTTTGTAGTTTCTTTTACGTTCTAATTGACCATCTTCGTAGTACCATTCCCTAAGACCGTCTCGTTCTCCGTCTTTGTAGTTTCCTTTAAATTCTAATTGACCGTTCTCGTGGTAACTCTCATAAAGTCCGTCTTCTTTTCCGTCTTTGTAGTTTCTTTTACGTTGTAATTGACCATCTTCGTAGAACCACTCATTACTTCCGGTAAAGGGTATTTGTGAATTAACTTCATAAATAAGCCCACCCCTTTCAACAAGTTGTTCTTTTGAATATTCATTGGAACAACCACCAAGGACTAGCAAGGTGAGTAAAGCGATAGATAGGGTTAAGGTTCTTTTCACAGATTTAACTATACCACCAAATACATCCAATCCTATGTTGAAACCGTGGATAATATTCACGTTTATTAGACTCAAATTATAAACAGGTACTCTGGTTAGGGTAGCAGTGAGTTTGATCTAAAAAGGGAACAAATCTTGCATTGATAGTTGTTGTTAGATAAATTCCATTTAACTCAAAGTTTTGCCATACCATGTTTTGTGAATAAGAGCAGTATCTAGATATTCAATATCCTCAACGATTTTTCCACTAAGCACTGTAAACACATGACAATAAGTGTTGTTGTAAGGACCATGCTTAGCTTCAACAGTGCCCTGAACACGTGCTACAACCTTGTCGCCCTCAGATATGGTTTCGATAACTTCTAAATTAAGACCTGCCTCTTGGTTTGTGCGTTTGAATATTTCTGCAAGCAGATTCTCTTCTACATCCTTTAGACCTCTAAAAGTTTTCGACACTGGTGTATCACCTATTATAGTCCAGACTACATCTGCATCTAGAACACCAAGCGCACCTTCAAAATTTCCCTTTGAAACAGAATTAAAAAATTCATGTACTACCTTTTTATTTTCATTCATAGTTCTCTCCCATTAAAGAATCTAGCTTACAACATTTTTCAGCATAAAATGTAGAAGCACTGTGATGTAGTGGGGAGGTTTAGTCTTTAATCCATTAATGAAAAAGGTCAATGAACTCCTTGGTAGTAGATTGAAATTCTTCTAATTAACCCCATATAAGTAAGTGTAGTCAAAGGAAAAAAATGAACAAACTAAGACCTTACAAGAAAGAAAAATATCACAGAGAGTCTACGATTGATTTATCTGACCTAAAACAGGTGGTTAACCCAGAACTTAAAAAGAGAAGCGACGAGTTGATTAAGGTTTTAGTAGATAACCTTAATAGGAACGTAATTAAAAGTTGTGAAGCTGATTCTGAAGATTGAGGACCATCAGCCCACAGACTTCCTGAGATTATTAGGCTTGTTATAGCTAATATTTTCTAAATCAGATTCATACATCCCCAGCAGCATCTTCTTGCTCTTGTT
>Ga0066850_10001315_pt1 | contig 13092 bp, 10 predicted proteins | sample ETNtaG_4_FD_67282 | JGI IMG/M metagenome (GOLD analysis project Ga0066850, IMG submission 67282) | Marine microbial and viral communities from oxygen minimum zone, Eastern Pacific Ocean - ETNP201406SV67 | ecosystem: Environmental > Aquatic > Marine > Oceanic | place: Pacific Ocean: Eastern... | reverse complement strand
TAGTCAAGTCTGTAAATCAGCCCTGGGAATTGCTCTGGCTCGTATTCGACCTTGTCGAAGGGCAGGTGGAAGGTCAGGTTGTTGAGATTGAGTTTTCTCGGGAGGGCAGCTAGTGGCTCTCCTTGCAGTATACCCCTTATTCGTGAGTCCTCGTTCTCTACCTCTTCATCAGTCGCAGCCCTAATTCCACCGTCTTTTTCATCAATTACCTTGGTGTTGATGTCATCCATCCTAGCGACTTCCCCATAGTCCTCGGGATAGAAAAGTGAGTAGGTTGCAACCATGTTCTGAACTTCTATCTCAACATCCTTCAGATCCCACGTTTCGATTCCGGCATTTCTTAGATCACCGATCATCCTCTCGATTCCAGTCTGGATATTGTCCTCGTTCTTTCCTCCAGTGCAGACAGCCCTGCCTGATCTGAACATCAGGATAGCAAGTTTGGGTTCAACTACCCTATAGACCACACCTGGGAACTGCTCTGGTTCATATTCGCAGTTCAACTGGATGGCTATGTCTGGGAGGTCCAGTTCCTCCGCTACTCTGGTAGAGGCCACTACATTCACTACGGTGAGTCTTTCTTCATCGCTGAGCATAGGTAGTCGACCGTCTGCCCATTTATAAATGGTAATATGACTGAGTGTTATTCTTCTGGTCCCTATTTTCATTTCTCGGAATTATAGAAATCTGACTCCTTGTGCGCCCAATTTGGTAGTCAAAGGCCTCCCTCCAGCAACTTCAATCGCCTCGGAAACTCTGGTCGGATCCTGTGTTAGGGCTACCATGCAACCCCCACCTCCGGATCCGGTGAGTTTTGCCCCTAGAGAATGGGGTCTTGCCGCATTGACCATCTGGTCTAGCTTAATGCTGCTTACTTCCAGTTTTCTTAGGCTTTCGTGGCAGGCATCCATGGCCATCCCAAGGCCCTCTATATTTCCAGCCGAAAGAGCAGCTAATCCAGCTCTCGAAATGTTTGCAATTGCTTCCATCTCACCCATTCTTTCGGGAACATTCGAAATTAGCTTTGCAACCTTGGCGACCATTCTTCCTGTGGGAGAACCTGTTCCAGAGTACCCAATTACTAACCATGCGTCTCTGATTCCCAGTGGAATGTCAACGGCATTGATGGCCCATTTCCTAGATCCCTCCGGAGTTTCCAGACTGGTGTCGAAAACATGCCTTGTTCCCGGCACCTCGGAACCGGAGACTACTACGCAACCCCCAAGTGCACTGGTAGCCGTATCTGTTGGGCTAGCCCTTCCCTTCTGGGCGGTTGCCTCCGCTGAATGAGCCATTTTGGCTAGTTTTACAGGATCGATTTCCTCGTCCGGATTTAGATAAGCGTACATTGCTGCTCCGAAGGCGTTCGATAGTGCAGCGGATGACCCCATCCCTGCTGCTGAGAAAAGCGAGCTGTCCACTTCAATGTCAAGAGGAGGTCCCGAGTACTGGAAGATGTTCCGTATAATATGGGAGATGTGAGGGTGTCTTGAGGGCTCAAATGGCGACCCCTCGAGTTTCCAGACGCCTGACTCTTCGATGCTGACCTTAACTCCCTGATCGATTGCTACGGCTACAGCTGGATGCCCGAATACCACTGCGTGCTCTCCAAAGAGTATGCATTTTCCTGGAGCAAACGCACTCGGCATGGCTGATGGCTGGCACATTAGGACATGAGTGTTGGCCTATTTAGCGGTTGTTTCAAGGTCTTGTTTGTGGGCGAGGTAATCGGGCTAACCCCGGTGAGTGCCAATGATTCATCCCCTTCTGCAGACTTACGGTCCGTTTGATGGTTGGATGATTCTTCTAGTGATGGCCTCGATTTCCATAGGATTCTTCACGTATCAGGTACAGAAAGCAACGCGTCTGGTTATGATTGGCTCGCCGGATTCAAGATTCGACTCATGGGGCCCTAGAATTAAGGAGTTCATCGTAGGATGGCTAGGGCAAAGAAAGGTCCTCAGGGACAGGGTTGCTGGAACCATGCATGTTCTGATGTTCTGGGGATTCTTGATGCTCGCATCGGATATGTTTGACCTCGCAACAGCGAATTACTTCTCTGGCGAATTGCTGCCAGAATTTGTCGTTGGACCATGGAATGGGATGGTCGAACTGGGATACACTATGGCGCTGATCGGATGCGTCTCGGCGTTTGTTCGCCGTGTGGCCTTCACTCCTGAGAAGCTCAAGGGAAAATCGCAACTAGAAGGAAATGTAATCTTATTACTCATTTTCACAATCACTACGACTTCTTTCATGATCGAGTCTAAGGAAAGCCCAAGTTCGTTCTGGGAGCCCATTGGGCACCTGTTCAGTGAGTTTGGGCTGTCAGATGGGGCAGTAGTAGCTTCTTATTGGCTTCATATGCTGGCAATCTCAGTATTTCTGTTCCTAATTCCTCTTTCCAAGCACATGCACTTGGTCATGGCCGTTCCAAACGTATTCTTCCACGACACGGGTCCAGTTGCCAAGATGCGCCCACTTGCCTTAGGGAGTGATGGGAAGGCAGTTCCGCTCGAGGACTTGGACATCGACTCCTTCGGAGTAAGTAACTACACGCAGTACACTTGGAGGCAACTAATTGACGGTTGGTCATGTACTTCTTGTGCTAGATGTCAGGACGTTTGTCCCGCATATGCATCTGGCAAGGGGCTCAATCCCATGCAGGTAATCCATGACGTGAGGGACTATGCCAATGAGCACGCACCACTTCTGCTATCCGGTGAAACTCCAGAGGAGACGATGATGCAGAGGATTACCGAAGAGGCAGTATGGGCATGCACGACATGCAATGCTTGTGTCGATATCTGCCCTCTCTACATTGAGCACGTCCCTAAGCTAACAGATCTTCGCAGGAATGCAATGATGGAGACGATGGAGTATCCAGAAGTTCTCAATACCGCAATGGGAAATATAGAGTCGGCCTCGAACCCATACGGATATGGGGAACATGAGAGGGCCGACTGGGCCGCTGATCTTGATGTCAAAATAGGTGAGCCGGCCGAGTATATCTACTTCGTTGGGTGTGCAGCAAGCTTCGATGAACGAAATCAGAAGGTTGCAAGATCGACAATCTCTCTCCTGAAGGAGGCTGGACTAGATGTCGGAATCCTAGGAATGCAAGAGGGATGCTCTGGAGATCCGGCACGTAGGGCTGGGAACGAATACCTGTTTCAGATGCTCGCTGAAACTAACATGATGACTTTCCAAGAGTTGGGGGTGAAGCGTATTGTTGCCTCGTGTCCACACTGCTTCCACACACTGGGCAAAGAGTACGCGGATTATGGAGGGGAGGAACTAGAGGTATTCCACCATTCAGAGATACTGGCTAAATTGCAGGAGGAGGGTAGATTACCTAGAGTGGAGAAGAACGGACAGAGTATTACATTCCATGACCCCTGCTATCTTGGTCGGATTGGGGGAATCATCGACGAACCGAGGGATGTAATCGGAGGAGTTGATATTGAGGCCGAGAGAAGTGGGCGTGATTCGTTCTGTTGTGGTGCGGGGGGCGCCCAGATGTGGATGGAAGAGGAAGCGGACAAGCGTGTTAATGAAATTCGGGCGAAGGAATTGTCCGAAACGGGTTGTGACACCGTGGCAGTGGGTTGTCCATTTTGCTCCATAATGGTGAAGGACGGTTTAGATGCATTAGGAGCAGAGATGGATGTCAAAGACGTGGCAGAGATTCTCTGGGAGCAGATAGTCGCCAAGGACAATGAGATACAGGAGAAGATTGCGCGGCCGACTGAGCAATGATTCAGAGTTTCGTAGCGTGACAATCATTAGTCTCTTCTTCTTCGATTCCTCATGAGTGAAGAGTTCAGAGTGCTCGGAATGAGTGACCACCGTATCGCAATTCTAAACGGCGCAGTTCTAACATTGTGGGGCGGGATTGCGTATTTCGTCCAAAGCTCGGACCCCCCATCAATTACTGCTCTGATTCCAGCATTCATGGGTTTGCCGATGCTTTTGCTCGGTTTTCTCTCTGAGAGAAACCCCTCCAACAGGCACCATTACATGCACGCCTGCATGGTTATGGCGCTAATTATGGTCATTGGGGGGGCAAGAGTAGCAACTGGATTTGCAGGGATGTCGTGGTTGGCGATTGTGTCGCACCTTCTCCTCCTACAAGTTGGAATCTCGTTCACAATAGTGGGGATAAGATCATTCAGGCATGCTAGGCTTCAACGAGAATCATCGGTGATTGAATGAAACCAGTGATTGGCATAACTTGCTTCGTCAAGGAAGCTTCCTACGGCAATTGGACAAGGGAGGCGGCAATCCTGCCGTCGGCGTACATCTCTATGGTCTGCAAAGCTGGAGGGGTCCCCCTGATCATCCCACCAGCTGGAGACATGACGATCCTTCTGGATTCTATTGATGGCATTATCGTGTCTGGGGGCCCGGACATCTCCCCGGGAAATTATGGGGAAGAGCCTGGACCTATGACGACAGAATTCTATCTGGAACAGGATTACTCCGAAATGGGGCTGATTAAGGAGGCGATAAACAGGAATATGCCGCTACTAGGGATTTGCAGAGGTATGCAAATCCTCAGTGTTGCTCACGGGGGGAAGATGCACCAGCATCTTGACACCACGCCGGGTCACGAGGGGCATGGTGGGTTCGACGGGGCGTCTACTGAGCATGGAGTGATCGTCGATGAAGGGACACATTTGGCCAGCATAATGGGGGAGTCATTTACTGTTAACTCGCTGCATCACCAAGGAGTTTATGACGCCGGAAGTCTGGAAATTTCAGCTCGAGCCGAGCACGATGGCCTGATTGAAGGAGTTGAAAGAAGGGACTTGAAATTCTGCATCGGAGTCCAGTGGCATCCTGAACGGAAGGGTCACGACTTACTGTTCTCCAGCCTTATCGAAGCAGCGAGGGGTTGATGTTCGAAGTGCCATGTCAATAGGTAGTGGCAGTGAGGATTTTCGACACTCGTTCTCGCAAAAAGAGAGATTTGGTTACGATCGAGGAAGGCAAAGTTGGCCTCTACGCATGTGGAATCACGCCATACTCTCCAAGCCACATTGGACATGCTAGACAGGCAATTTCCTTCGACATAATAGTGAGGTGGCTCAGAAAGAGTGGATTTGAGGTGAGTTACATCACAAACTTCACAGATGTGGATGACAAGATAATTGCTGCCGCCAATGAAGAGGGTGTTGATTTCCTAGAAGTGGCGAATAGGAATATAGCCGATTATTTTGAGTCGATGGATTCCCTTAACGTGATTAGAGCGGATGCTTATCCCAGAGTGACGGAAACGATTCCAGAAATCATCCTAATGATAGAGTCACTTGTCGAAAAAGGACATGCATATGTGTCTGAGGATGGAGTTTACTTCGAGATTGATACTTCTCCAGAGAAGTACGGGCAACTGACCGGGCAAACCCTGGAGATGGTTAGATCAGGCGCTGGAGGGAGGGTGGATAAGACTGGATCCGGCAAGAGGGCTCATCGGGATTTCGCCCTATGGAAGATGGCTAAGCCGGATGAGCCATTCTGGGAAAGCCCGTGGGGCGATGGGAGGCCTGGTTGGCACATTGAGTGCTCTGCAATGTCACTGAAACACCTAGGGGAAAGGTTCGATATCCACGGAGGCGGTTCTGACTTAATTTTCCCTCATCACGAGGCCGAGATTTTCCAATCTGAGTGTTGCCTGGGCCATGATCCAGTAGTTCAGTATTGGATTCACAATGGAATGATTAACATCGATGGTGAGAAGATGAGCAAGTCTCTGGGGAACTTCTGGACTATCTCTGATGCATTGGAACGTGTTGACCCTCTAGTCTTGAGGTACACGCTGATTAACGCCCCATACCGACAACCCGTGGACTTCAACCAAGTCATGATTGATGACTCAGAAAATCATCACGGTAGGCTACTCAGCTCCTATGGGGAAGGGTTGTCCGGCCATGGTAGTGGAGAGTGGCTGGGTTTCCCCGTCCTGGCAGATGCGGCCAAGAGGTTCGAAGATGGCATGAATGATGATTTCAACACCAGAGTTGCGCTTGTGGAGGTTCAAGCGGTGACCAAGTGGCTAAGGGGACTACTCCAATCCGGAGATAACGAAGAGAGCATTTCAGGGGCAGTTGGTTGGATTTCGGAGTTCGCGGGTAGTGCTCTTGGATTGTTGCCGACGGATGAGGAAGTCCTAGCCATAATGGAAAATAGTGAAAGTGTGAAAGAAGCAATCACCCCCAAGGTCGAGAGTCTTCTTACTGAGAGGATTAATGCAAGGGAGGCAAAAGACTGGGGGCGGGCTGACGAAATAAGAGGTGAGCTAGCAGAAATGGGCGTTGTTGTCGAAGATGGTCCCGATGGTGCTTCTTGGAGGATTGAGTAAACATCAATTGTATGAAAGTGCGATATAATACCATCATTACGGCAAACCGTGATTTCGCCGAGTTTGGGACGTTGTCTTGCCTCTCTCACCGTCGCACTAATGTTCGTATTCCCGGGTTGTCTGGAGGAATTGGCCTCCGAGGAAGAGGTCTTTGACTGGGATAGTGACTACTACCTGATCGACCCAAGTGGGCATGAAGATCCCCGGGATTTTGTTGTGGCTGACCCATTCGAGAACCAAACATGGGGAAACGCGACTTGGTCTGTATTCGGTAATGAACATGGGGGGAATTGCTGCGAGCACTACCTAGCAGCCACGAAGGAGGGTTGGATTCTCAATTTCGGAGGAGAGTACCCCACTTGGTCGGAAGACCGGGGCATCACTTGGCAAGAGTACCAACCCTCAATCTTCTCTCAGATAGGATGCATGGAGCCAAAACCGACAGTGCCCGGACAAGAGGGGCTGGGGGAGGGGAGCATAGTTCAAGCAACTAACGGGGACTTGATTTCCATGGGTTGGTTCCCCTATCCGAGCACCAGTGGGGCGGATCAGTTCTATGCCTTCTTCTACGATGCTGAGGATGCAGAATGGAGCTGGTGCTTCAACAGAACTCCTGAGCCATTCTATGATCGCTCTTGGCAGGTTGAGGTTATCGGCCCCATCAATGGGGGACTGTATGGAAGCGGCCCGTGGGCTAGCTTGGTAATTTCCAACTTCTGGCACCAGGTCCAGAACATTGGTGGACAGATTTCCACGGATGGACTGAACTACGACTACTTCGGATTCCCGGACAGAGACGAAAGCCTCGATGTGATGGAGGTCGATCTTAATCCCGATAGTCTGGGACAGGAGTGGGACTTCACAAAGCCGCACAAAGAGATGCGAGCTTTTCCGGTCCCATCGGGGGGACTCTATTTTCCAAGTTACTTCCTGGATGGGAGTGATGCCTATCTGGACACTTCCCTTAATTGGTGGACTGGAGTAACTCTGAATGGCTCCTCGCTACCATCTCAGTACTGCGCCTTCGATTCCTCGACTGCCCTCCACTGTGTCACTGCAGGACAGACTTCCCTGGTGCACAAGATGTCCTGGGACGGAGGAGAGACTTGGGAGGAAAGAGAGTACAATCTTTCAGAGAAGGCCACGGAAATAGAGGAGTGGGAGTTTCACTCCAGCGGTGTGCACGACCTTTTCGTACTGAACGTGAGGTTCCAGAGTGCGGATGGTCCAGACATCGATGTAGCCTTTCACGTCCGAGAATTCTCGCAGAGCCTGGATCCGGACATGCTCACATATCTAGGACAGGGCGATCTTGATTCCACATCGGGAGCAGGCAATGATATCAGATTCGACTTTGCCAGCATGGGGATTCTACCGGACGGCGGTTCTTTCATTGCATATCATGATTCAACTGATCCGGATCCACTGTTTGGGGTCGAAATGCTGTTGCCAGAGTCATACATGCCTATTGGAATAATGCCAATTAATGAATGACGAAAGACACGGTGGCGCCATCGACCTCGAAGACATCTACATCACTTGATGGCTTGCCCTCGTTCAAGGAGTGTCTCCCTGCCCTAGTCTCTGTTACTACATGCTCCCAATCACTGTTTTCCAATGTCATACCTTCAACCCATACAGACAGGTTGATCGAAGACTCAACTTGGAGATCCATTTCCTTGCGCTTGGCTTGGATTCTGCGTGTTATGTCCCTAGCCAGACCCTTTGATAGTAAGTTCGAATCCGTGTGCAAATCGAGAACGATAGAAACATCTCCTTCTTCGAATGAAAGAGTCTTGGCGGCGAATCCGTCTTTCTCCACCCTCCTAATCTCAATGTCATCCATCGTAATCTCATAACCTGCTAGAGCAGCTATTCCTGCCTCGATCTCGAGCAATAGCCCCTCAGGGCTGGCCAAATCCAACTGGGCTAGGACGGAAGGGAGATCGGAACGGCACTTCGCGCCCAGAACCTTTCTATTTGGTTCAAGAACGATCTTCTGGAATGCGTCCAGGTTCGACTCGGTGGTCAGGACCTCCACATTGAGTTCCTCGGCCAGTATATCGTTGAATCTGGAGATGTCAGGACCGCCCACAATCCATCCTGTTTGGCATGGTAATCGTTGCCTTCTGTTAGATTCGACTCGGATTCTTCTACCAGCCTCTGCCAAGGATCGGACAAGTGACATCTCCTGCTCGATTCCAAAATCACGATCGGGAAGAACCCTGTCGACGAGGTCCGAACCACTAGGCCAATCTGCCAAATGGACTGAGTTGCCATTTAGGCCCCTGTGAATCTCATCGGGCATGAATGGTGATATCGGCGCCATCAGCCTGCATACGGTCAGCAATACTTCGTGCAGAGTGTGCTGGCAAGCCCTCTTGTCATTGCTGTCCGACTCTTCCCACAGCCTTCTACGAGATCTCCTCACATACCAGTTTGAGAGGTCGTTGACTACGAATTCTTCCAACCCCCTGCCGGCCTTGTGAAAGTTCCAAGAAACAAAATTTTGATGGAATTCATCTGCCATTTCTGTTGTCTTTGAAAGAATCCACCGGTCCAAGGGGCTTCTGTCAGAAGGACTAACCATCCCAGATTTTTCTTCTGGGTCGAAGCCATCGAGTGCTGCGTAATCGACATGGAATCGGTAGACATTCCATAGAGTCAAAAACATCTTGGCATATGATTCCCGAACCCCATTGGGATCAAAATTAGTTGGCGACCAAGGGGCACTCTGAGTGGCCATATACCACCTAATCGAGTCTGCCCCCTCCTTGTTGAAATGATCCCATGGATTGACAACATTTCCCCTGGACTTGCTCATCTTCTTTCCGTCCTTGTCAAGTATGTGTCCGAGTGAAAGGCAGCGTCTGAAGCATGGCTCGTCAAACACGGTAGTAGCTACGGCGAGAAGTGAGTAGAACCACCCTCTAGTCTGATCGACTGCCTCGCAAATGTAGTCGACTGGGAATGAGCCTGAGAAAAGATCCTCATTCTCAAAGGGATAATGCCACTGGGCAAACGAGGCGCAACCGGAGTCGAACCAGCAGTCCATGACATAGGGTTCCCTCACCATCTCTCCAGGGCAGCCATCCGATGGGCAGTATAGCCTAACCTCGTCGACATAGGGTCTGTGCAACTCAGGAGGGTTTGGGGAGGACTCTGTCTTCATAGAGGACATCTCTTCAATGCTTCCTACACAGTGCTCTTTTCCGCAATCTGGACATATCCATACAGGAATAGGTGTCCCCCAGTAGCGCTCCCTACTTATGGCCCAGTCCTTGATGTTGGATAGCCACTCACCCATTCTCTTGGTGCCAGTCCACTCTGGAGCCCACTCCACGCTTGCGTTGTGAGAGAGTATCTGGTCCCTGACTGCAGTCATCCTGACGAACCAACTGTCCATTGCGTAGTAAAGAAGGGGGTGATCAGTCCTCCAGCAGTGTGGATAATCGTGAGTATAATCGTGCTCCCTGTACAGTATTCCCTGTGACTCTAGGAGATTGATTATCTCGTCATCGCACTCCTTGACGTAGCGGCCATCGAGAAGCTCGTGAACCCCCTCGACGAAGGCCCCATCCATTCCCACGGTGTGCTGTGCGGGGAATCCAACCTCCATTCCAAGCCTGTAATCGTCCTCACCATACATCACCGCAGTATGTACTACTCCAGTTCCGTCAGTAGTTGTGACGAAATCGGCAGCGACGATTGTCCATGCTGTCTTAGATTCCCCTCTTTCAATAGCACCGGGGAATAGAGGTGAGTAGGACTTTCCTACCAACTCTTCTCCCGGGAACTCATCGATGATTTCGACATGATTTCTAAGCACATTCCCAATCAGATCTTTGGCAAGGATAAGTTCCTCCCCCACCTCTGCACCACCTCTCCCCTCCCATGACTCAGAGGGTGGTTCGGTAACTCTTACTCTGCAGTAAGTAACCTCTGGCCCAACAGCCAAGCCTACATTTCCAGGCAGGGTCCAGGGAGTGGTCGTCCATGCCAAGACTGAAGCTTCCTCGTTCACCAGATTGAATTTAACGAAAACTGCTGGTTCTGAGACTTCCTTGTATCCTTGAGAGACCTCGTGAGTGGAGTAGCTAGTTCCGGTTTGTGGGCAGTAGGGGAGAACCTTGTGACCCCTGAATAGCAGACCCTTTTCGAACATCTGCTTTAGTGACCACCACGCTGATTCAATATACTCGTCGTGAAGAGTGACATAGGGGTCTTCCATATCTACCCAGAAACCCATCCTCTCAGTCATCTCCCTCCATGCCTCTTCGTATGTCCAAACACTCTCCTTGCACTTCTGGTTGAAGGCTTGCATACCGTATTCTTCGATCGCCTCATTGGACATCAGATCTAGCTGCTTCTGGACCTCTATTTCGACTGGGAGGCCATGGGTGTCCCATCCTCCCTTTCGCTCAACAATGTGACCTTCCATGGACTTCCACCTGCATACCATGTCCTTGAACAGCCTAGACAGAACATGATGTATCCCCGGCCTACCATTTGCAGTGGGTGGTCCCTCTAGAAAGGTGAATGGGGATGCAAATTTTCTCCGAGATTCGATGGATTTGGAGAAGGTCCCCTCCTCGCCCCATATTTTCATTAGAGAATTTTCCAATGTAACTGGGTCCAAACTGCCGGGCGAAACTGGCACGCTCATCGGCCAAGCGACCTAGGTATTCGTCTTGAACTTGGGGGGATAAGCAGTAGGAGTTAGCCGGGAATTGAAAGACTTCAAATGCCCCACGCACTAGTTAGCATCGTGGCAGAGACGACAATGCTGGAAGTTGGTGGCATGACTTGTGACGGATGCTCTGCACGTGTCAAAACGGCTCTGGAGGGTATTTCCGGAGTTCTCCAGGCCGAAGTTAGTCATGAAGGAGGGATTGCCGAGGTTAGTCATGAAGGTGTGTCTAAGCAGAATTTGATTGGGACTATTAGGTCAATTGGTTACACGGTGGATGGTGAGGGCGAGTCATTCCATTGGAGGGATCGAGGTGTCTGGTGGCAATCAGCGAATAACACGAAGTGGTGCCTAGTTGGCTGTAGCATTGGCGATTTCGGAACCATAGCTGCATTCCAATTCATCTTCACCGATTCGGGATGGAGCGCCATGATGATAATGGCACTGGCCATGTTTAACGGAATAATGACCTCTATTGCTCTGGAGACCTTCATCCTCCTAAACCAGATGCCTCTTTACGAAGCATTTCGAGTGGCAATTGGGATGTCTCTAATCTCTATGCTTTCCATGGAAGCGGCAATGAATGTGGTTGATCTAGCCCTTACTGGTGGTGCGAAGTTAACAGTATGGGTTATTTTTCCTATGTTGATTGCCGGTTTCCTTACCCCCTGGCCCTACAATTACTGGCGATTGAAGAAGTTTGGAGTGGCTTGTCACTGAGGTTTGTGAATGGTTGACAGGAAATCTATTGCAAAGGATATCTCCAACTGGATTGGAGAATACGCCATGGGAAATGGCATTGATACGCTTGTAATTGGAGTATCTGGCGGAGTAGATTCTGCCGTGACTTCTACACTCTCTGCAATGACTGGAATGAAGACTATGGTTCTGAACCTGCCAATTCACCAGGAAAAATCCCAATATGATCTCTCAAACAGGCATATCGAATGGATGAAGTCCAAGTGGGACAATGTTGAGGGGATGACCTTGGATTTATCTTCGACCTATGATGAGTTCTGCTCTGATCTACTGAATGCTAATTTGAATGAATTGCCGCTTGCAAACTCCAGATCTAGGTTGCGAATGATGGCTTTGTACGCTGTGGCGGGTTCCAACAATGGAATAATTGTCGGAACTGGAAACAAAGTCGAGGACTTCGGGGTTGGCTTTTTCACCAAATATGGCGATGGAGGGGTTGATATCTCCCCAATAGCTGATTTGTACAAGTCAGAAATATATGTAATCGGAAATGAGTTGGGCATATTACAGGAAATTCTCGATGCTCCTCCTACAGATGGATTATGGGATGATGGAAGGACAGATGAAGATCAAATCGGTGCTACATACGACGAGCTCGAATGGGCCATGAAGGAGTCTGAGAATCCCTCGGGGTCGATCTTCTCGGATCGGGAGCAAGAAGTAATGGATCTGTATAGGAGTCTGCATGAAACCAACTTTCACAAGATGAGCCCAATTCCAGTGTTCAAATCGGGTTCTAATAAGGAATGACTCAGAATGGATGATAGGGAGGATACTAGAATCTTCGTGAGAAAGCCACGTCAGCCCTACAGTGGCATGGTTCTAGACTCAATTTTTGGATTGCTCTTACGGGCAGTAGTGATTATCGTAATAATTGGGATAGCGATGATGTTGCTGACCTTCTCACAATGATCTACTCTTCTCTCCTATCCTCGACTTTTTTCTTGTAGGCCGCATCAGAGTCAGCATCCGTCCATCCATCCAAGTAGAGCCCCCCTGACTTGTGAACTCCGCCCCGAACATTACCTTTCCTTGGCTTTCTGTAAATTTCCTTCTTCTCGGAATGTCTGCTGAATGCCTTGGGCATTCCATCGTCACCTCTCTCTTGGCCAGAAAGTGAATACGCCCTCCATTCGGCAATAGTGCCGTCTTTCTTCTTTGTAGTGTCCTCTTCTTGGTCATTCATCAAAAATAGTGAGCTGACCAAGCCAATGAGCAGAAGAAATGTGCCCCCGCATAGAATTGACTGCCCTGATACTAGGCCATCTGAAAACCACTCAAG
>Ga0066850_10001314_pt1 | contig 13106 bp, 10 predicted proteins | sample ETNtaG_4_FD_67282 | JGI IMG/M metagenome (GOLD analysis project Ga0066850, IMG submission 67282) | Marine microbial and viral communities from oxygen minimum zone, Eastern Pacific Ocean - ETNP201406SV67 | ecosystem: Environmental > Aquatic > Marine > Oceanic | place: Pacific Ocean: Eastern... | reverse complement strand
GACCATGGGTTCACCGATTCCTGCGGCGTGTGAATAAATCAGATATTTTTGAAATTCGCTCACCTGTTGAGGGTTTAGTACGACTTCACTAAATTCACCTATACCGGTGGTAACGCCATACATCACTTCATGGTCATCGATTTTTCGTTGTATCATGTTACGACATGTTTCGATTCGTTGCCATGCGTCCTTAGATACGCTGACATTATCACGATTTCTTGCTACTGCCTCAACATCATGAATGGTGAGTCCTGAACCGTTTAACTCAACAGGCATGAATGGCCTACCTAGATTCGGAATATAACCGTATCAGAAGCGCAGAGCCTTGTCAAGTAGCACATCAGAAGCATGATGAGGTAATGTGATATTGATTTGGTCGTTATTTATCATGGCTTGTTCTGCAGCATATTCGGCACCTGAGTTTCGAGCCCACGCTCGTCTTGCCACTCCATTATTCACATCCCAACTGAGCATCGATTGTATTTTTTCAGATGCTTCTGGTGAACCGTCTAACAACAAACCAAATCCGCCATTAATTACCTCGCCCCAACCGACACCGCCACCATTGTGAATACTTACCCATGTAGCTCCACGAAAACTATCGCCAACAAAATTTTGAATGGCCATATCAGCAGTGAACATGGAACCATCGGTAATGTTAGCTGTTTCACGATATGGGGAATCAGTACCACCAACGTCATGATGATCACGACCAAGGACAATAGGGGCAGAAATACGACCATCAGCAATGGCTTGATTGAATGATTCGGCGATTTCCCTGCGGCCAATATCATTTGCATATAGGATTCTAGCTTGACTCCCCACGACCAATGAATGGCTTGCTGCTTCTGTAATCCATTCTACATTGTCGAGCATTTGTTGTTGGATTTGAGCGTCACAATCTAGGGCAATTTTTTGCAAGACAGTAGCTGCAATTTCATCTGTAGTAGACAAATCTTCAGAGTCCCCTGAACAGCACACCCATCTAAATGGTCCAAATCCATAATCAAAACACATTGGGCCCATGATATCTTCGACATATGAGGGGTATCTGAACCGTCCATCATCATTGACGATATCGGCACCTGCACGGGAACATTCCAATAAGAAAGCATTTCCATAGTCCCAAAAATACATCCCAGATTCAGATAATGTATTGATTGCAGCAGAATGCCTACGCAAACTATTCTCTACTGAATCCTTGAATTTTTGTGGGTGATTAGACATCATACGTTTAGATTCATCTAATGTCATGTCAACTGGGAAATAGCCACCCTGAAATGGATTATGCAAACTCGTTTGGTCACTGCCTAGGTCAACATGTATTTCTCGTTGGACAAGTCTTTCCCATACATCTACGATATTTCCAATATATCCGATTGATTTGGCCAACTTGTTTTCACTAGCAGAAATCATACGATTAATTGCATCGTCTACATCATCTGTGATTACATCGACCCAGCCTTGATCATGCCTTTTATGGGCAGCAATTGGGTTGATTTCAGCTACAAGACAGACAGCACCGGCAATTACAGCAGCTTTTGCTTGTGCCCCGGACATACCACCCAATCCTGATGTGACGAATGTAACACCACTCAAATCCTGACGATTGAGATATTTTCTAGCGGCATTAAGGATGGTAATTGTGGTACCGTGGACGATACCTTGGGGGCCAATATACATGTATGAACCAGCAGTCATTTGGCCATATTGACTGACCCCTAGTGCATTCATTCGTTCATATTCTTCCGGTTGGGAATAGTTTGGGATTACCATTCCGTTACTAACAACTACTCGTGGAGCATTAGGATGGCTAGGGAATAATCCGAGGGGATGGCCACTATACATTACAAGTGTTTGGCAATCATTCATTTGACTCAAATATCGCATAGTGATTAGATATTGAGCCCAATTTTGGAAAACAGAACCATTTCCACCATATGTAATTAATTCGTGAGGGAATTGTGCGACCTTAGGGTCAAGATTGTTTTGAATCATCAACATGATCGCGGCAGCCTGTTGTGATTTTGCAGGATAAGAATCAATCGGATATGCCTTCATTTCTTCATTGACTGGGCGAAATCTGTGCATATAAATTCGGCCATATGTATTTAATTCGTGAGCGAATTCTGGCGCTAGTACATCATGAAAATCTTCTTTGAAATAGCGTAGAGCATTGCGCAATGCCAATTTTTTTTCATCAGGATTGAGAATTTCTCTACGTATAGGTGCGTGATCTACATTAGAATCTAATCCGGGATGTTCTGGAAGTTCGACAGGTATGCCCTCTGTCAAATGGACCCTATGCATGTATATGGGCAAACGTCGGCCACCTTCAGCCTTCTGCTGGAATCCTTTAGAGGGCTGAGGCTAAGAACGGCCGCATTGGGACAGTGTCATGGCCGAAGGTGATTGGCGCCTATCTGATATGGCCAATGGAATGGAAAGAAGTCGTATCCTTACCATTGCTGCAAGTGTTAGAAAAATGATTGCTGAGGGAAAAGAAGTTGCTCCATTCACAGTGGGGGATTTCTCTCCAAAACAATTCGAAGTACCTAATGAATTAATTTCAGGTATAATAGATGCCGTTTCTGATGGGGAGACGAATTATCCACCGGCTGCAGGATTGCCGGAATTACGTACTAGTTTGGCTAATTGGATGGCACAAAAATACGGTGTAGATGTCGGTTCTGAAGGGATTATTGTAGGTTCTGGTGCACGACCAGTACTGTACTCCTCCTTCAGATTGTTCCTTGAACCTGGTGATGGATTAGCGCATGGTGTGCCAGCATGGAACAATCATTACTATGTTCACCTTAATGACGCAGTAGACATTCCGATTAAGGGTACTCCAGAAAGTCGTTTCCTGCCAACTGCTGAATCCATCAAGGAGCGTATCAATGATATCCGCGTGTTAATTTTGAACAGCCCCCTCAATCCAACTGGGACATGCTTCACAAGAGACGAGTTGGCCGCTATTTGCGATGTTGTGATGGATGAGAATCGTGAAAGACAGCATGTAGGACGCAAACCGGTCATGCTGGTATATGATCAAGTATATTCTACAATGACTGCAAAAGATATTGATCATGTACATCCAGTAGAGGTATGTCCTGAAATATATGATTACACAATCACATTGGATGCAATATCGAAGTCATTGACAGGTACAGGTCTTAGACTAGGGTGGATGGCAATCCCTCCGTCGTTGGCCCCTCCCGTAATCGCCCTGATTGGTCACATGGGTGCATGGCCAGCCAGACCCATACAGGTAGCAGCTGCCGAATTATATTCAAAACCAGATGCCCTAGAAAAATACTTTGAAGATCTCGATCACAGAATCGCACAGCGAATGTCAGTTTTACAGGTACGATTATCTGAATTAGCAAAGTATGGCGTAAATTTCGTCCAACCAGAAGGAGGGATATATTTGTCAACAAGATTCGATATATTCGATTTATTGGATGTTGATACTAATGAAGAGATACGTCAGTGGTTATTGGAATATGCAGGAGTGGCAATAGTACCATTCCAAGCATTTGGACTCGATGATGACTCAGGTTGGTTTCGAATTAGTGTCGGGGCAGTAAGTGTCGCTGATATTTCTGCAGCAATGGACCGTCTAGAAAAGGCCCTCATGAATGTATCCGGTCATGAACAGCACGCATGACTTTTCTGGCAGTATCTCGACATTGGTTACGTATATCAGCAAGTTCAGTTTTTAATTTGGTCACTTCATCATTATCAGGTAATGATAACAGATTGATTTCAACATTGAACAATGCACCTTTGCATGCTGCACTAACGAGAAGACTAGCTACTCCGACATCAGTTACTGCATTGGAATTCCCGTATGTTGCCAATGCAGGTAATGATTCCAATAACAAATATGCGGCCCTAGCAGTTTGCATAGGGACCATGGCTGCTCCAAGTGTATTATTCTGAATAGATGATTTTCGAACCTTTTTTTCTGAATCAGTATTTTTTGGTAATTTATAGGAATCCATTACAAGATCGAAGGCACGTGCATCATCTTCAGCAAGTTTATGGCCAAGTTCAAGCAAAGGTTCAGCGATAGTACGGCAATCTTCTGCTGAACTCCACCCTTCTTTCCAACGTTCCTTCCCTTCAGTCAAATTGCATACCATAATGGATAGTGCAGCACCTTGAGATAATGCAACTGCAGATGCAGTACCACCACCAGGAGTGGGTGAATTAGATGCAAGTGCATCTCTATATTGGTCCAGTGTCAAATTTCCATATTCAGCCATTATATCGACTCCGAAGCCCATTCGATGATTCTATTATTAGGTTCAAAAGGACCCAATATATCCAATTTCAAATTGTCTATTGCAACATCAACGATTCGTTTTGATTCTGATGGATCTAGACTGGGATCGTAATAACGACCAGCATCTAGCATTGCATTCAATGGTACTAGTCCAATCAATTCACCAGCTGTGATGTTTAGGTCCAATTCAGCCGCTTCTGTTCGAATTGCTTCAGTAACAGAATGTAATCCAGTAAGTGAATAGTCTAGGAAGTTCATTGATACCTGTGCAATATCCTCGTTATACATCCATCCTGCGGCCTGCAATGATTGGAATTTTCCAGGGATTCGTTTTGCTTTTCCATCAGGTCCGAATATTTTCTGACCATCAGAATCTTTCATCAAAACTCCACTTGTTCGTAATTTTCCAGCAATAATATTTGCTATTGCTTTATCATTCGTATCAAGATTAACATTGTATGCGATTAGGATATTTCTAGCACCTGTAGCAGTAACACCCATTTTGGGTTTGAATTCTGGTGGTCCGAAATCAGGGTGCCACGATGGATCTGAAAGTTTAGATTGAAGTCCTTCATATTGACCTCTACGGATGTCGGGTAATCGTATCCTTTCGTCAGTACGTGCAGATTTGGCATAAAGATAGATGGGGAGGCCGAATTTTTGGCTGGCAACTTCACCGTAACGGATTGATAAATCTACACATTCATCCATGGTCGCGCCAGAAATAGGGATGAATGGTACCACATCAACGGCACCCATTCTGTCATGCTCACCAGTATGGGTGGTCATGTCTATTAGGTCAAGAGCGACACCTGTGCCCAAAATAGCAGATTCAAGGACGGCTTCAGGAGGGCCGACAATTGTGACTACAGTACGATTGAAATCTGAACCCATGTCAACATCCAATAGAGTGACACCTTCAACGGATGTCATTGCATCTGTAATCGCTTGGATGATAGACTCATCACGACCTTCAGAAAAATTGGGAACACACTCGATTAGTGCAGCCATAGAGTTGGCACACAGAAGGACACCCATGAGTGTTGGCATCAGTGGAACAGATGTTCTGGGGCCTCTCCACGTATTGAATTGGCTTTCTTTTCTGAGATTCTATCGATAGCAGCTATGAAGTCTTTAGAATTGACAGATTTCCTCTTGGATCGGATTGCGACCATAGCAGCTTCAACACATGTTGCCTTCAGATCAGCACCACTGAAACCCTTAGTTTTCGATACAATTTTCTTAACTGAAAGATCCTTCGACATAGGCATTTTACCCATGTGAATGTCTAGGATGGCCGTTCTACCTTCTTCGTCAGGTAGTGGAATTTCGATTATTCGATCGAATCGCCCCGGTCGTAATAATGCTTCATCAAGGATATCTGGTCGATTGGTTGCTGAAATTAACTTCACATCATCTAATGCATCAAATCCGTCTAATTCAGCTAGTAATTGCATCAATGTTCGTTGTACTTCCCGGTCCCCACTGGTAGCCGTGTCTAGTCGCTTGGCTCCAATAGCATCAATTTCATCTATGAATACGATAGAAGGTGCTTTTTCACGAGCTAAATCGAATAATTCTCGTACCATTCGACCCCCTTCTCCGATATATTTCTGTGCCAATTCACTTCCGACCAAACGGATGAAAGAACAATCAGTAGATGATGCGACTGCCTTGGCAAGCATTGTTTTCCCACAACCAGGTGGGCCGACCAGTAATACTCCCTTTGGGGGATTAATTCCGAATCTAGTGAAGGATTCGGGAGATGTAAGTGGTAATTCTATACATTCCTTGATTAGTTTGATTTGTTCATCAATCCCTCCCATATCACTGTATGACGTCTCAGGTTTCTCCAACATTTCAGCACCAGTTACAAGTGGGTCCCATGCATCATGTAATACTTCAATGACAGACAGTGTATCCTGGTTAAGAGCAACCCTGGCACCAGGTTTCAATGAGTCGGGGTCTATACGTTGATTGGCGGATACAAGAAACACAGTACCGTTAGATGATCTAACGACTACTTTTTCATCATCAATACGATCCTGAACGTGACCAACAATATGAGGGGGCGAACGTAGCATACGGATTTCTTCTTCGAGTCTGTTGACCTTCTTTTTTTGCTGGCTAACTTCGTTTTCTAGATATACTCGCTCAGTCAGTAAATTTTGAGACCGTTCGGTTAGTTCACGGAAATCTTTCTCTAGTCTAGTAAGTTGACTATCTATGGGGTCCTCATCACGAGATGGGAGTGAATTATCGCCACCTTGATTCGCATCTGACTCAGATGACATGATGGCTCGGCAGCGTTAACGTTGATGAAGATTTATACGAGGATTGTTGGTAATGTCAAAGTTGAAGACCAACAGCCCTGAGCCGATGTTGGTGACAGCATGGGGGATTGCGAAATTTGTGGGGCATCCAAGGTAAGCACGCGTTCAGCGACAATGGGTCGTTCATCCGTTGAATCCTGTTTGAAATGCATGGAAAGTATGGGCCTTGATGTTTCAGAAAGTACACCACCACGAAAATCGATTAGGAACACTACCCAACCCCCCCGGAAAACAAGTGGTGGGTATGGTGGTAAGGGCCAGAAAGGTAAGGACATCATGATTCGCAGGAGTCTTGAATTACGCGACGACTTTTCTAATGCAATACGAGATGCTAGGGAAAAGAACGGTTGGGATCAACGTGAATTGGCAAAAAGGATGGCTGAACGGGTTAACATCATACAGAATTCAGAAGGAGGTAAGAGGCCTACTGATGCTGTCATTAAGAAATTTGAACGCATCCTAGACATCAAACTCATGGTGGAACGATCCACTGAAGTGGAATCAGTTGTTCGCAGTGGTTCAGATCGCCCCCTGACAATGGAGGACCTTTATGAGCAGGCAAAGAAGGAATTACGAGGTGATTAATTGATTCATGATGTGCCCCTGCACATCATACATCTTGAGCAAGATGACCCTAAGAAATGTACAGCACGGAAATTGGCATCCAGGGATTTAGCAAAACTACATTTCAACACAAGAAGGCCACCGAGACGTGGATTTTTACTCGACCCATCATCTGGAATTATATTGGGCCCAGACGATTTACCATTGATTGATAAAGGAGTTGCATTGGTTGCACTTGATTGTTCATGGAAGCGATTAGACGAATCACTTGACCAAATAAAAAAAGCATCACCAAGATTGGAAAGTCGGACTCTCCCACTTGTTCTAGCCGCGAACCCAATATCGTGGGGTAAACCAGGGAGATTGAGTACGGTCGAGGCATTGGCAATGTGTCTTGTATTAATGGGTAAAGAGAAACAAGCAAGATCTATCCTTGCACCATTTTCATGGGGTGAACAATTCTTATTATTGAATGCTGAACCACTTGAAGCATACAAAAATGCAAATTCAAGAGATGAAATAATCGAATTACAATGGGAATTTTTTGATAAGCCAGAGATTAACGAACTCTAGAACCATTGGTAATGTCACCATCAATAGTGATGAGCTTAACAGATCCATTTTCATCGTCAGCGGCACAAATCATTCCTTCAGATACGATCCCTCGTAATTTACGGGGCTCTAAATTGGCGACGAATACTACTTGTTTACCTAACATGTCATTGACATCATAATATGGCTTTAATCCAGCACATACAGTACGACCATTGTCAGATCCATCGTCAATATGTACTACATACAATTTGTCAGCATTGGGGTGGTCGTCCACACTGGTAATGGTTCCAGTTCTCAATTCAACATTCATGAACGAATCAAAATCCAAATATGTCGTTCCTATAGGTGCATTATTCATTTTTTCATCCTCCGTAATCTTCGTTTTCTTACCGCTACCCTTGACTCCATGTCCAGGATCATCATGAGTAATATCATCATCTGTAATTGCCAAACCTTCTTCATGTTCAATGATTGAATCCAAATCAAGACGTGAGAAAAGTGGTTCACTGATGCTTGACCATGTTATCGGTGTACTCCAGTCAATAGAACTTTCAAAATTTGATTCGGAAACATCGCCATCCTGTCCAAGCATAGTCCACAATCGTTGGGCACTGAATGGTAGGAATGGTTGACTGGTAATGGCCAAGAATCGGGCCAATCGCCAGCCGAATGCTAATTTAGCCATACTATCAACTGACCATTCAGTATTGGAACTAATACCTTTGATAGCATTCCATGGGGCTGCCTTCTGAATCAATTGGTTTCCATATTGTGCTGCAGACATAACATGTCGCAATGCTTCCTTGTATCTATGTCGGTTCAGGCTTTGGGTAATCTGAACATATATCTCCTCTAAACGAGCAGTTCCTTCATTACAAAAATCAAGATTATCATATTCTGATAGGGGGTTTTCACCACCCAATTTATTGCCTAAACTCATTATACGATTAACATAATTACCATATGTGCCATTCAATTCATTGTTTATTTTTTCTACGAAGTCGGGCCAATTAAAATCAGTATCATGATTCTCTGGCATATTAATGCTAAGATAATAACGTAATGTATCAGGGTCAAATCGATCCAAGAATGATGGTAACCATACTGCATGTTTTCGACTCTTACTGAATTGTCCACCAGCTAACATCAGGTATTCCATTGCAGGTACATTGGTTTCGAGTGATAAATCACCGGGGCCAGGTAAACATACAATATCATCTGAGTTAAATCCATTATTTGCATGATTAAGACCCATAATTAGTGCTGGCCAGATTACAGTGTGGAAGGGAATGTTATCCTTACCGAGGAAATATAGGTGTCTAGGGGCTGTACCATCTTCAGATACGCACCACCAGTCTTGCCATGCTGTTGAATGTGAAAATTGATCAGCCCAAATTCGGGCACACGAGTAATATCCTTGCACGGCTTCAAACCAAACGTAGACACATTTGCCTTCCCATTCATCTCCATCTAATGGCAATGAAATACCCCATTCAAGGTCACGTGTGACTGCTCTAGGCCTAAGTCCCATGTCCAACCATTGCTTTGTCATTGCACGAACATTAGCCTTCCAATTGGGATTACGTTCATTGGCATGTTGTTCGAGTACATTTTGGAATAAATCTAGGCGATAAAAGAAATGTTCAGTATCACGGATTTCTATTTCAGCATTAGGATTCATTTTTGAACGTGGATTTTGCAATTCATCAGCCTCGTATGTTGTACCACATTCATCACATTGGTCACCACGAGCACCATCCTCGCCACAATTTGGGCATTCGCCCTCAACATATCTATCTGGTAAGAATCGGCCACCATCGTCACGAATTTCGTAATATTGTTGCATGGTTTTCTGTTCGAATAATCCCGCAGACAATAATGATTTGAAATTCTCCTGTACGAATTTTTTGTGTAAAGGGTCACTGGTTCTGTTGAAAAGTGCACCTCCATATTCAGGTCCACGTGGGTCAACATTAGGTTCCCAAATACAACCAAGATCTAGCAAAGCCTTGGTATTGATTCCATGGTATTTATCCACGACATCTTGTGGTGAAACTCCTATAGTTTCAGCAGTGACAGTTATTGGAGTACCATGTTCATCTGAACCAGAAACCATCAAAACTCGATTGCCTAGTGCCCTTTCATATCGTGCATGGATGTCTGGGGGGAGATAGCAACCAGCAACATGGCCTAGGTGCAATGGTCCATTTGCATAAGGCCATGCAACACAAATGAGTACATGTTCGCCAGTCAGGTAAATCCCTCACTCATCTGATAGTTCAGATTCATCTCCAGTTGTTTGGGCAAATTTTTCCTTTGCGAACTCGCGCAAATCCTCAGCAGTAGTCCCTTCTTCAATCGCATCTAGATCCGCCTCATCTACGATTTCCACTCCGAGTAATGTTTCTATGATGTCTTCCATGGTCAGCAAACCGCGTGTGCCGCCGAATTCATCCTTTACTATCATGATTTGTTCTTGGCGATCTAATAGTATATCCAGGGCGACATCAACCGATTGTTTCTGGTCACAGAATGTAACGGGTCGCATTATTTCTGACATCAGCACATCGTCTTCATCTGCAGCCGCTCTTCGCAGGATATCACTTCTAAGCACGATACCCCTGACGTCATCTATTGATTCACCGATTACTGGTAACCTTCCATGTGTCATGATGGGAATTTCATTACGTACGTTGTCAACTGTCCACTCTTCAGATACAGAATTCATTACTACGCTAGGAGTCATGATATCGCTGACGAATGTTTCACGTAGTCTAAGTAAATTGGTAATGACTTTCTCCTCGTCCTCTTCGATAGAACCCTCAGCCTCTCCGATATCAGCAAGAGCGACCAATTCTTCACGTGAAACTGTTTCTTGTTCTGGTGTCGGGAATAGTCGACGGACAATTTCGATTGGGACAACCACCCAAATCAATAAAATAATGAGGAATTTGAGTAAATATGCACTAGGTGCCGAAAGTGACTTCCAGTACAATGTACCTAGAGTTTTAGGTAGGATTTCACTGAATAGAAGTACACCAATCGTGAGTAGGGCAGAAGCAATAGCCATTGCATATTGTCCCTCGTTCAATGCTTCGACCTGAGATCCAACACCAAGAGCACCAACAGTATGGGCGATTGTATTCAATGTCAAAATTGCAGTCAATGGTCTTTCAGGGTCTTCTTTGTAACTGACCCATAGAGTCGCAGTTCTACTTCCCTCTGCTTCCAATACTGCAACATGGCCACGAGTAGTTGAAAGTAATACAGCCTCTAATATAGAGCAAAGAAAGGATGCCCCGAGTGCTAGACTCGCATAAATGATAATCAGTGATTCAGGACTCATCAGTATTCGCACCTCACGGGTGACATGACATGGGATATTTCCCCAGTTCGAACGATGTCGTAAATTTTCATGACAATATTATCAGTCATCGCTTTCTGCATCCTCATCATCTGCTGATCCTGACCATCCCTTCTTCTCGCCCCAATCACCTAGTGATTCAAGGCGAGACATCCATCGATTGCCACCTTCTGTTTCAGAACGTTCTGCTACTACATACCAGCAGCCGTAAATTGCATCATACATATTTTGGGTTTGTCCAGCAGCTTTACGAAGTTTTGTAACGATGTAATCCGCTAGTGGGATGAGTAATGACAATCCACCTAAGATGAGCATGGTAGTTCCGGCCTTCTTCGTAGATGGTTCGGAGACGCTACCGCCACCCATCAATAGCAGCGCTAGACCTGCCATCACAAATAATCCAGTCAAATTGGACAAAAATAGGTGTGTCCAATGTGGATGGTTTCCTTTCGAATTGACATAACGACTTCGTGTAAGGAACATACCGACTGTACGATTGGTCTTCATTGGTAAGAATATCATGTTCAATGAAAGAGGTATCATTGCTCCAATCAAAATCAATGTAGGATTGAAATTCGATCCAATGGCGGTGTAACCTAGAAGTGCCAAAATACCAGCATATGTCACAATGAAGTCAACCAATGCCCGAGCACCCTTGGAGGCACGACCTGCGAGTTGGTATTCATCGGGCATGACACGAGCAACTCTTGGTTTACGTTGCCGAGGTTGTTTAGTTTCGGTGTCATCAGATGATGGCTTCGCTTTCGACTTGGCCTTAGCTGCCTTCGGCTTAGCCTTGGCTGCCTTGACGGCCTTCGGCTTAGCCTTAGCTGCCTTTGGAGTAGCCTTTTTGGTAGCCTTTTTTGGCTTATCATCGTCTTTGATTTTACCTGCTTTTTCTAGGAGTCCCATGTGTTCACGCCCCGTATATTTCGCCTATGCGTTTATACAATTCGAACTCAGGTGATGCTGTGAAACTATCAAGCATTTCATCTGGCATACTACCGAGTTCATTGTTAATCATATTGAAGAATTTAGTCCGGGTTTTATGATTGATTGATGAAGGGTCTTCGCCAACCTTCTGGAATAATGCGAATCCCTTAGATTTGACGAAACTATCAACCCAATCCTCAGGCATATCACCCATTAATTGATTGATAACATTGAAGAATTCATCGAATTCATCAGTTTCATCATCATTTATTTCTTCTGAATCATGAGAAATATCAGGGATTTCAGGTCTTTCTGGAATGCCATCTAAGGCATCCTCTTCAGATTCTCCAGAAATAACAGATAGCAAAATCTTCCGTTCTGCAATCAATGACTTAAGGGCGGGGGCCAATCTCTTTTTCTCTGATTTATCATCTGTGGATTTGTATGAAATTTGCAATGGTCGCAAGATATCCTCGACTTCAGATAATTGAGCAGTTAATGGGGATTCATCTGATTCATCATCACTATCTGGAGCAGAAATCAGTTCAACAACTGGAACAGCCTCACGTCGCGCATCCTGTTCTGCACGTCTCATAACGATAATTTCACGGTCGAGTTCATGTCCAAATCTGTCGGAATATCGATCTAAAAGTGAACCAATTTCACGATCGCCAATTCTATCAATAGCACCGTACATTTGTGGTAGTGATTTATCTGAACGTCTCTTCCACAATTCTCGATAGTCCTCAGTTTGGGGTTTTTCAGGTTCAGATTCAGTTGGTGTTGGTGTAACTGGTTGGACTTCAACAGTAGCTTCAGGGGCAGGTGCTGGAACTGGTAGAGGTGGTAATTCCATAGCGGGAGGCGGTGCAAGTGGAAGTTCCTCAGGTAATGGTGGTAATTCCATGGGTGGTGGTGAAGGGAGAGGTGGCTCCTCTGGTAAAGGGGGTAATTCTAGTGGAGGGAGTATTGCCGGGGTATTTTCTTCTGAAACAAGAGCAGATTCGATCTCAGTGATGGTTTCTACTGTGTCAATTGTATCATCCAATGGTTGTAATTCAGATAT
>Ga0066850_10001311_pt1 | contig 13114 bp, 11 predicted proteins | sample ETNtaG_4_FD_67282 | JGI IMG/M metagenome (GOLD analysis project Ga0066850, IMG submission 67282) | Marine microbial and viral communities from oxygen minimum zone, Eastern Pacific Ocean - ETNP201406SV67 | ecosystem: Environmental > Aquatic > Marine > Oceanic | place: Pacific Ocean: Eastern... | reverse complement strand
CTTTCCAATCTGCACCATGAGCTTGTGCGGCATCCTCTATAATGGGAACATTATATTTTGATGATACTTTTAAAATTTCATCCATATTTGCAGGAGTGCCGCCGGTGTGGACAGGTATTATTGCCTTAGTTTTATTGGTAATCAAACTTTCAATTGACCGAGGATCAATATTTCCTGTTTCAATATTAATATCAGCAAACACAGGAACAGCATTAGCAAGAACTACCGCCGTAGCAGTTGCTATAAAAGTATAGGATGGTACAATAACCTCATCGCCAGCTTCTATACCAGCAGCCTTAAGACAGACCCAAATAGCAGAAGTTCCAGAGTGTATGGAAAGAGAATATTTTGCATCCTGCATCTTGGAAAATCTAGTATTAAACTGATCAATGGAATCACTTCCAACACCCCATTTTTCATTCTCTAAAGTATTTATTAGACTATGTTTTAGTTCATCGGTAACTCTCGGCCAATCTGGAAAAGGTCTCTCACGAACCGGGTTACCACCAAAAATTGCTAGATCAGAGTTCAACGTTATTCCTTTATTTTATGCAGCATTAATAATACAAAACTTACGAATCTCTTTATATCCCTACAATCTCATCAATAAGTAAATAATTAAATTTATTATATCATAATATGTCATTATGGCTGGTTTTATAAATTCAAAATTCTATAGTATGCCATATTATCATATTTACATAAATTTATTGCATAATATTTATTTTGGTATGTGATTTGTAGAAATTAAAGTGATTAAATAATTAAATAAAAAATAAGGAGTTAATTATGAAATTAATGAACTGGACGCCGAGGTCTGTATCGTTATTCGATGACATGGATAAAATGGTAAAAACGGTTTTTAACAATAGCCAATATTCTCCAAGAATAAATGAGAATTGGGTGCCGGCAGTGGATATTAAAGAAGATAATATTTCATTTGTTATATCTGCTGATATACCGGGACTTAATAAGTCCGATATTGATCTATTAGTAGATAATAATGTGCTAAAAATAAGTGGCAGTCGAGACTATAATAATGCAAATGATAATTCGGAATACCACTATCGGGAGCGTACACATGGAAGTTTTCACAGATCGTTCAAACTTCCAATAAGTGTGGATGAGGAAAATATTTCCGCTACATTTAGGAATGGTATATTGACAGTGGTACTACCAAAAACCAAAGAAGCACAACCAAAACAAAGAACTATAAAAATAAAATAAGCTTCTTAGATAGCGGGGAGATAAAATCTCCTCGCTATCTAATGCTTAACTTTCGCTATTAAACTCAATCTCTTGACCCTTGCAAGCCATCGTTAATTCTTTTCGTATATTTTTTGGTCCAGAATAGAATAATGTGCACTTTTGGTTATTATACTTGGATTTAATCTTCTTTAATTCTCTATTCCAGTTTGGATAGCCTGTGCTTGATTTGTTTTTTGAGTGACTTACAAGGTCTATATTAAAATTGTCTTTGTACAGATCTTTAGAAACATACAACATACTTTTTGGAAGCTGTGCAGCGACCCTGTCTATAAAAAAAATATGATAGTCAAAGTAATCCAGCTTAAAATCTTTTTCTAGCTCATGTAAGAGCTTTTTAAACCACTCGAGATAAAAGTCATTATCACTAAGCCATACGAAATATAGATTTTTTACTTTAGACTTTATACTGGTGTTTCTTTCACGAAAAGCAATATCTTGTAATATTGAAGCAAATTTTGAAACACCGGTACTGGCAGCAACAATGATTACGTTCTCGCTGTTTAATATTTTATCACTTGAAGAACCATATGGCCCATCAATCCTAATACTTAGTTTGTCAATACTGCTTTCGTTCAGCATTCTAATCGTTCTCTTGTATATTTTTTTTGGCCATGAGCCACTTGCCTTGATATTTAATAAGACTGAATCATCGTTTCTTGCGCTTATAATATTAAAGGGGTACCACTCTAATTTGGATATCCAAGGACAGTTAATATATACATATTCGCCAGATTCATACGTAAACCATTGTGGACGTTTAAATGAGAAAGATATATTTCTTTCTGGTAAAATCTGCAATGACTCTATAGCTATATGATCTCTGTTTTTTGTCCTGTTTATTATAATATTATAAAAATAGATCAACCTTGGAACCAACAACCACTGGAGTACGCTTAAATCCTGAACCTGCACTTTATAAGATTCTAATTTTGAGACCGAATTTTTATCAATACTAAATTCTTTTCGATTAGGATTAAACCATGCTATAGGGTTTACGGCTAGTCCACTAATTAGATCTGGATAATTATTTACTAATTTGAGAAACTCTTCAAAGTCTATGGTTCCGCTGTTATCAGTATCTGCTGTTTTAAAAAACTCGTCAACAATTAAATCTATCTGATTTAGATCGAACTCTAGATTGTTTTCTACAAGTATATTCTTTATGAGCACCTTTAGCTCCTGATGGTCAATTTCACCGCTTGCGTCAAAGTCATGTATGTCAAAAGCGAATCTTATTTTTTCTTCTTTTTTACCATTAATTAATGATTCTATTCCCGAAAGAAACTCATCTGAGTCAATATAATGGTTATGATCTCTATCAAAAATATCAAATATGCGATTGACCATAGCTTCATTATTTAGGAATAAGCCTTTTTGAAACTCATCCCGATCAATTCTATTATCTTCTCCTGCAATCTCACGGAATTTATTTTTTAGTTCAATTAAAAAAGGTCCACTTAGTTTATGTGATTGGTTTACCATTTATTCTAATTTTATCTTAGTTTGTAAATGAATACATTTAAATTATCCAGAGTAATGACTAATATAGAACAATTATTTAACCGATTATAGTCAAATGATACACGATACAATATTAAACACCATTGGCAACACGCCAGTTGTAAAGATTAACAAAATTGGGGAAAATCTGAAGTGTAATCTTTTTGCTAAATGTGAGTTTTTTAACCCGTGTGGATCAGTAAAAGACAGAATAGGCTGGAAAATGGTTGAAGACGCAGAAAATTCTGGACGAATTAAGCCTGGTGATACCTTGATCGAACCAACATCAGGAAATACAGGTCAAGGAATAGCGCTAGCTGCAGCCATAAAAGGCTATAAGTGTATAATCACAATGCCTGAAAAAATGAGCCAAGAGAAGCAAATCGTATTAGAAGCTCTTGGTGCAACAATTATACGCACACCTACCGAAGCACTTTCTAGTGATCCTGAGAGCCATATATCTGTCGCAAAAAAACTTCAGAAAGAAATAAATGATTCACACATCTTAGATCAATACTCAAACCCATCAAATCCTGATGCTCATTATCAAAATACGGCAGAAGAAATAATCAATGACTTTGGAGATAATCTAGACATGGTTGTTATTTCTGTCGGCACGGGAGGAACAATTACAGGAGTAGCAAAACGATTAAAGGAGGTAATACCAGAAATTAAAATTATTGGTGCTGATCCTGTCGGTTCGATTCTTGGTGGTGGCAATAAAATAAGTTCATACCTGGTTGAAGGCATTGGATATGATTTTATACCGGATGTTTTAGATAATAGCCTAATTGATCAGTATATAAAAACCGAGGATGAGGAATCATTCATCATGGCCAGAAGACTGATCAAAGAAGAGGGCTTACTCTGCGGAGGGTCTTGCGGAGCAACAATGGTCGCCGCACTGAATGCTGCATCCATCCTTGAACCTGAACAAAATTGTCTAATTATTCTTGCCGATAGTATACGTAATTATATGACAAAATTCCCTAGCAATGATTGGATGAATAAAAACGGATTTGAGATCTGATTAATTCTAGAAAGTATTTATTAATCATTATAGCAATCCCCGTATTGTTATGGGGATTAGTTACCGCATACTATATTCTTTCTTACCCTGAAATAAGGTGGGACTGGAAAACAATAAAAGCAGATAAAGTATATTTCCCAAACAATTTTATGTGGGGAACCGCAACAGCAGCTCACCAGGTTGAAGGAAATAATACGAATAACAACTGGTACAATTGGGAGCATCAGAAAGATAGTAACGGTAGCCCTAGAATACACAATAAGGATAAATCAGGCATAGCAGCAGACCACTGGAATCTTTATAATAATGATATAGGTCTGATGAATGACTTGGGCGTTAAATATTATCGATTTTCCGTAGAATGGAGCAAAATAGAGCCTGAAAAAGGTGTGATTAACAAGGATGCACTTGACCACTATCGCAATGTTTGTACCGCTCTAATTGACTCTGGACTGACCCCAGTAGTAACACTACATCATTTTACACATCCAATGTGGTTTGAAAACCTTGGAGGATTTGAAAAAGTAGAGAATATTAAATATTTTATACAGTTCTCAGAGATTGTTTTCAACAGGCTTTCCGATATTGTACCTATCTGGTGCACAATCAATGAACCAGCGGTGTATGTGTCTCAAGGTTATTTTAATGGTGTTTTTCCGCCTGGGAAAAGGGATCCTACTCTTGCTGGGTACGTTATGAAAAATTTGTTAAACGCACACGTAAGAGTATATAGACACCTAAAAACACTACCAAATGGTGATGCTGCTCAAATCGGCCTTGTAAAGAATATAACTCAGTTTGATCCGTTAAGAAGGTGGCATGTTCTGGATTGGTATCTTAGTCAAAGATTAAATGATGTATTTAATAACAACACAATAAATCTTTTAACTACGGGACAGTTTGATTTTTATTTACCAACTATGGCCGATATATATTTTAAGAATGATAACGCAATCAACGCATTAGATTTTATTGGTCTGAACTATTATTCTAGGATGCATGTTAAAGGACATCTGAGTCCAACAGCGCCATTTACTTTTGAACTACGCCCTCAGGATACACAGACTGATATGCCCTATGCCATCTATCCAGAAGGTTTCTACAGAGCAGTTAAAAATATAAGCAAATTAAATGTTCCCATTATTATCACAGAAAATGGAATCGCCGATGACAAAGATGACCGGAGAAAACTTTTTATCGAAAGATATCTTTACGCACTTTATAAAAGTATGCTAGATGGATATGATGTTAGAGGATATTTCTACTGGTCTCTAATAGATAATTTTGAATGGGCTGAAGGATATATGATGAAATTTGGCTTGTATGAAGTTGATTTTATTACTCAAGAAAGAAAACTTCGACCAGGGAGTCATGCTTTTAGTAAAATAGTTAATCAGCCTGGTGCAGACAAACGCGGCTATATTGTCTCAATAGGAGAAAAAGCACCTGAGCTATTATTAGAATATACTGATGGTCGGAAAATACATCTGTCTGATTTTCGAGGAAAGATTGTCGTTCTCCAATTCACCGCCAGCTGGTGTTCAGTATGTATACAAGAAATGCCTCACCTTGAAAAAGATGTGTGGCAAAGATTCAAAGATGATGGACTAATCCTAATAGGCATCGATAGAGATGAGCCATTAGAAGTTGTACAAAAATTTCAGAAAAAAGTTGGAACAACATATCCTATTGCTCTAGATCCAGGAGCTAAACATTTTTCAAAATTTGCACATAAAAACTCTGGAGTGACTCGGAATATTGTTATCGACAAAAATGGTAAAATAGTATTTCTAACTAGACTATTTGACAAAGAAGAGTTTCAGAATATGATTGATAAGATCGAGTTTTTAATTAAAGAAAAAAATCAATCAACACCGTCAAGTAAAGATTCGTAATATTTAGTCACATTATCGTAATTAATATTTTCTAGAAACACAGAAAAAGAAAAGTGACATATTAGTAAATTTAGATCGGTCGCCCATGGTGGAATAAACTTTGGTTTCTGAACTAGCCCTTCTTTATACATGCTATGAACTATTGGAATATCATCAAGATCCATCTTGCCTGAGAATATCAATTGAATACATTCAGTTTTGCCCTGTGCAATAGCAGACCTAAAAAAATTATAAACCCTTATTAAGCCGTCTAGATATACTATATCTTTAGTGAAAGGTGCTCCACCGGTTAATATACCTCCTCTAAATACACGTCTTGTGCTCTCAAAAGCCTGATTCTTTGATCCATTTTTATCAAGAAAAAATTTAAAAACATCTAAAAAATCTGCTCCATCAATTGACATTTGAATAGCAACAACTCTGTCTGATATTCTCCTCATTCGGTCTACATCAATCGAACTGGTTATAAACTCTGAAAAGACAGCAAGTCCCTCCTGTGTCTTTGTAATACTACCATAGTTAGATCCTAGAATTTTCATATTCTTTTGTGCTCTACCATTCAGGGTGGTTGCTACGTGAATATATGCCTCATGGTTTAATAATTGTTTTACTTCGGTCTCATCAAACTCACCATCTTTTCTGATTTTTATCGTTTTTGAACTTGCAGTTGCTTTAGCCGATAGCTCGTTTACTAATTTTATTTTTGGCGCGTCCTCTCCAAAATAAGTATTCACAGATTTAGATATTTTATTTACAACATCAGACGAACTTATTTTAGGACTATGCAATCGCATTATCTGTCTGCTATCAATTGAATTAATTATTTCTTCAAACTGATCTGATAAATCTCTGGGCTTAGTGGTCTTGTCATGGATTTTCGTTGTAGGGAGCCCGTAGATGTCAGAAGAAATTTTAAAAAAATCCTTTGTGCCACATGCATTTATTAGGTTAGAGCTTTTTTTTATTTCTACAACTTTCTTCCTTAACCAATCATCAAATTTTGTAACACCAAATAACTGCTCAGCATCATCTAGGATAGAGTTTAAATCTGAATCATTATATTTAGGATAAGAAACATTTGGAATCTTTTTACCATTGTTCTTAAAAAAGTTTATACGAACCTCTTCAGGCCAGGAAATATGTCTTAGAACTTTTACCTCTCTACTGGCCATAAAAATCAATTCAGATAGTTTGCTAAGTCTATTTTTTTCCTTTTCCTTAAGCATAGGACTAATCTACAGGCTTACCTATGAGCTCATACTCATTTGCGCCATTAACATCGATGTTAACAAATTTTCCTTTAGAAACCTTTCCTTCTATCTGAACAATATTATCAATCTCTGGAGAATCATATTCAGTCCTTCCAACACCAATATTGTTTTCTGTCTGATCAACTAACACACGTATTCTTTTACCAATGAAAGATTCATTTCTAGCTAAGCTAATATCATGCTGTAACTCAATAATCTGATTTTTTCGATCATTCTTAACTTCCTGTGGAATATCATCATCAAGTCCCGCTGCGCTTGTACCCTCCTCCTCAGAATAGGTAAAAACGCCTAATCGGTCGAACCTGATATCTTTAACAAAATCGTATAATTCTTTATAATCTTCTTCTGTCTCTCCTGGATAGCCAACGATCAGGGTCGTCCTTATAGCAATCCCAGGGCTTGCATCTCTGAGGCGATTTATCCTGTCAATTATTCCCTGCTGATTTAGTCCTCTTTTCATTGATTTTAATATACTATCTGAAGCATGTTGTACAGGCATATCCAAATAGTTACATACCTTATCAGAATCAGCGATGGAATCAATAATACGTTGAGACAAATGAGCAGGATGAGCGTAGTGTACCCTTATCCACTCAATCCCATCAACCATGTTCAGATTTTTTAATAAATCACTTAGATAAACTTTTTGATCTAGGTCCCACCCGTAAGATGTCGAGTCCTGTGCGATCACTATAAGTTCTTTGGTCCCATTTTCTGCAAGTCTAATAGCCTCATCCATTATCGCAGGTATGGTCCTACTTTTTTGCAGACCTCTCATTATTGGTATACTGCAAAAAGAGCAACCATTATCACACCCTTCAGCAATCTTTATATAGGCATAGTGATCAGGCGTCATTAATGACCTAAAAAAAAGAGGGTCGTCTTTAGAAAAATCTTTTCCGGTTAAGAATGAAATGATCTGCCTATGATCATTGCTCCCAAAAATCTGATCAATCTCTGGGACCTCTAACATAAGCTCTTCAGGATATCTTTCCGAAAGACAGCCCATAACTACTAGCTCGCTTGGCCTACCTGTTTTTTTTAACTCTGTAGCCTGCAATATTGTATCAACAGACTCCTCCCTAGCAATATCTAAAAATCCACATGTATTTACAATTATAGTGTCAGCATTTTCAGGGTTATCTGTGACTACTAAATCTGATTTATGCAACCCGCCCAATAGTATCTCTGAATCAACAAGGTTTTTTGCACAACCAAGACTTATAATATTTACTACTTTTTCCATATGCTAAATAAATACAATGATGCTAATCATCTATTTCTTTCCCAAATAATCCATCTAAATAATTTTCCGGATCAAATGGTTCGATATCCATTATGTCTTCACCAATGCCAATATATTGAACAGGAATACCAAGCTCTTTATATAATGGAAAAACAATGCCCCCTTTTGCAGTACCATCAAGCTTCGTAAGAATGGCACCATCCAGAGGAACATGTCTATTAAATTCTTTTGCCTGTACTATAGAATTTTGTCCCAAAAGAGAATCAATTGTAATTAAATTTTTTACGAAAAATTCAGAAAATCTATTTTCAATTATTCGATGCATTTTCTCTAGCTCGCTCATAAGATTTTCATAAGTGTGTAGCCTGCCAGCAGTGTCAACAATAACCATTTCACATTCTGAAGATCTAGCTGAAGTAAGCCCATCAAATAGTATAGCAGCAGGTTCTTTCGTTTTTTCATTGCATACTAGCCTGACATCCGCTCGTTTTGACCAAATTTTTAACTGATCAATAGCCGCATCCCTATATGTATCAGCCGCAATTAGCAGTACTCTTTTACCCTGATCTCTATAGATCCTAGCCAACTTAGCTGCGCTAGTTGTCTTGCCTGTTCCGTTTACTCCAACCATCATAATTACAACGGGTAATTCCTTTTGAATTGCTGAATATTTATGGGGCAACTGCGTAAGCAAATATTCTCTAATTCTATTGGAATGATTATCTATAGAAAATTTCCTTAAAATATCAGTTATACTATCAACTGTGTCCAGTCCTATATCTGCTAAAAGAAGTTGCTCCTCAACCCTCTCAATTTCCTCATCAGATATCTTATCATCATTTAAATTCTTGAATGCATTCAATAAAGAAGAGCGTGTATTCTCAAGAGCAGTAAATAGTTTACTAAGCATCTTATTGTTCTTTAATTACTTTATAATAGTCTCTGTAGTAAAGAAACCAGCTAAACACTGCAAGGGCAAGAGCAGTATATAAGGAAAATATTTTTAACCACCATATTGTTTCGAACTCGAAAATATGAAGAAATACTGTCAAAGCCGTTATACCAGTGCTCCACTTGCCCCACCAGTTTGAGTGCAAAATATATTGTCCTGTATTAACAAAATAAAGAGCGGGGACAGCAATTGAAAAATGCCTAACTATATAGAATATAAAAAACCAAAGAGGAAATATTTCTAAGATCACGAGGTATAATACCACAGAAGTTATTATGATAAAATCTGCTATTGGATCAAGCCACATCCCAACATGAGTAACCTCATGAGCTCTGCGTGCTAAATAACCATCTAATGCATCTGAAAGGATTGCTAATATTACTAGCCCAGCTGTGACCGCGCGCATTTCTGGATAGTTTAGTGTGTATATGATTGGAATAGCAGCTGCCGCCCTTAGCATGCTTATTGTATTTGCCAGGGTGAGTACTTTTGATGGGTTACTCATATAATCTTTCTTTATATTAAGAATCTTTTTCATACGCTAATCTAGTCTGCTAGTTAGTAATTCTAATGTGATAATATTGCTTCAACTACCTTATTAGACGCGCCAGAATTATTATCTATTAAATCTTTTGCAGCCGTACTTGTCAAAAGAAGTCTCTGATCATTATTGAAGAGTTTGTCCAGTATTTCAATGAATTCTATTCCTTTTTCGATACAAAAGCCCGACTTGTTATTTAAAATCTCAAGCGCTTCATCAAACTCATTATAATTGGGACCAAATATAGTGGGCACTCCTGCTACAGAAGGCTCCATTAGATTATGTACTCCTGTCGAGAATCCACCGCCGATATAGGCTACTTTTACTTTCCAATATAGTTTAGCTAGTGCACCAACGATATTAATTATTTTAACTCTAGATTCATTATTGCTAAAATTTTCAATTGAATCAATTACACTTACTGAAATATTCCGTCTTGTAAACATAGACTCCAAATATTTATTCTCTTGATCACTGGGCTCATGTGAAACCCAAACTATCTGTAAATTTTTATTTTTTTCCATATATCTTATAGCATGAGAGAGAACCACATTCCGATCATCAGAATGCATACTGGCAAATAATAGGATATCTTCTCTTTCCAGTATTGGTTTTTTATTATCATCTAATATCTTATTTGCATTTGCAACAACCTGATCATATCGTGGATTTCCCATTTGATAGACCGTGTGACTATTAGAATCGCCAATATATCTGTTCAGTACAAACGTATCATTTTTATTTATGGTAAATATTTTTGTAATCGACCGGTATATAGGTTTATAGATATAATGCAATAATGATAGCTTCTTATTAAAATACTTTTTTGATTTAGCACCAATCAGTACAGTATCAATATTTTTACATTTTGCGACCCAAATAAAATTATACCAGAGGTCACTAGTAGCAAATATGATTTTATTCGGTCTAACCAAATCTAAGACGCTAATAATAGTCCAATAAAAATCAAGAGGCATGTATACCTTACAATCAACATTCTGATTATGCACATTATCATATCCAGATGGAGAGAAAAAACTTAAAAGTATAATACTATTAATTTTCTTTTTTTTTATCCCCGCTATAACCGGTTCGACTTGCAAATACTCACCGTATGAAGAACAATGAAGCCAGTATATTAATGAATTTGATTTCAATTGATTGAAGTGTTTGTTTAATTTATCTACAGCCTGGAATCTACCAATGAAACCGTTCCTTATTTTGGAATTAAATATTGATAAGAAAAAAATGATCAATAAAAATAATGGATATAAAAGTAGGTTATATATAATAAAAATTAATACTCGCAAACTATGCTCTTTCCATCACTGAATTAGTAACCATATCTGTAGAGATAAGTTCCATACAATATTGACTAGTCCTGTAACATTTTTGTTTACCATTTTGTGAACATGGACGGCACCATATATCAGTCTCAATATTTATCGATTCTTTTAAGGAAACACCTCCTCCAGTCTCTGTAGATGTTGGCCCAAGAATCATTGAAACATGTTTACCCAAAGCCTCGGAAATATGTAGCAGACCTGTATCACTACCAAAAACCGAGTCAGCAAGTGAAATAATTGCCATTGCCATCCTAAGATCAGATTTACCTGAGTAGTCAACGATACAATCATTTACCGAGCTAATATCCTTACATATCTCATCGTTTTCTGTGCCAAGCATTATTATTCTTTTATTTGTTAACCTATTAAGCTCATTAACCACATTATTATATTTCTTTACTTGCCACTGTTTTTGAGGCCACGCTGCTCCAGGAACCATAACAATAAAATTACTTTCGATTTTAACTTCTTTTAATATTGATCTTGCAAATCTTTTTTCTGCATTACTAACAATTAGTGATGTATCTGGAGTACTAACCATATCATAATCCTGAATACACTGGTGATACATGACCTGAGAAGAATAACCTTTTGGAAACATATTTACATGAAATTGATATAAAAAAAAGCGAGGAATCCTTGGTTTCTTCACTCTAGTGGTTATTTTACTTAAACCAAGCGTAACAATTCTAGATCTAATAGAACCATGCAAATCAAAAACTTTATCATATTCCGATGATTTTATATATCGATTTAATTGCATCAGCTCAGTGACTCCTGAATCACCGTTTAGTGCAATAATGCGATCAATGTTTGGCTGCATTTCTAATATTGAAGAAAACTTATCTAACGTAAGATAATGTATCTCAACATTGTTGTACTTTGCTTTTATTGATTTTAACAAAGATGTAGTTAGTACAATGTCTCCAATCGAGCTAAATCGAATAACTAAAAATTTTAAATTGAATTTCATACTAGCGTACTCGCTCTTTATTAAATATAACAAGATTTATGAGTGATTTCTTTATTTCTGATTCGGCATAAGATGAGATTGAATCAGCAGCCTTATCTGAAAACTCATCAAGCTTATTCTTTGCATAATCAAAACCGCCTGAGTCATAAATAATATCATTTATTTCTTTTAATACTTTTACACTCTTTTTCTTTTTTCGAACAAGTGATTTGAGCCTATTTCTGCCAATTCTGCTTGTGTTTTCTATTGAATAGATCAATGGGAGCGTTAACATATTTTTTTTCACATCACCACCAGAGTCTTTTCCTGTTTGATTCTCAGATCCTAAAAAATCAAAAAGGTCATCTTTTATCTGGAACGCCATACCAAGATTCTCACCATAATCAAAAGTTGATTTTCGATCCGCGTTAACCTTAGTGGTGGTTATTGCACCGAGTTCACAGCTTGCTGCAATTAATGACGCTGTTTTTTGATTAATCATATCATAATACACATCCTTGGGCATATTTCTTGTGAGACTTTTTTCTATCTGCATTATCTCCCCAGCGCTCAATTTTTCAGCGGTACTTGAAATTAAATCCAATGCATCAAAATCTTTCAAACCGACCATATTAATCAAAGCCTTGCTCAGTATAAAATCACCCATCAAGACAGATATTTTATTTTTCCATATTTGTTTGACAGATGGTTTCCCCCTTCTCATTTTAGCATCATCAACAATATCGTCGTGAATTAGTGTCGCCACATGCAACAGTTCCATCATCGCAGCGGCTTTATAAGTGTTTTTCGTTGGATTACCGCATAGTCTAGCGCATAGAAGGGTCAATATAGGTCTTATGGTTTTACCACGGTTTTTCAACAAATAACTTGATATAGAATTAATTAGTTTTACTTCAGAGTTTATTGCTCCTTTAAACTCTGTTTTAAATATATCTATATCGTCAAGGATAGGAACTGTAATCTGTTTTAAACTAATCATGTTATAATTATAATATTAATTAATAAGTAGTATAAAAAATTCTTTTCTAAAAGCCTCTTCCTCTATTAACAAACCATGATATACCTATGCTTATCTCATACAAAACAATAAG
>Ga0066850_10001309_pt1 | contig 13129 bp, 9 predicted proteins | sample ETNtaG_4_FD_67282 | JGI IMG/M metagenome (GOLD analysis project Ga0066850, IMG submission 67282) | Marine microbial and viral communities from oxygen minimum zone, Eastern Pacific Ocean - ETNP201406SV67 | ecosystem: Environmental > Aquatic > Marine > Oceanic | place: Pacific Ocean: Eastern... | reverse complement strand
ATAAGCTGTGATGAGGGGGCCACAGCATTTGGCGGCGGCGAAGACCCAGATTCGATAGATTTCACTATTTCACCACCCCCGGATCTCTCTCCCTTCCTTGAAAGCGGATTGCTTAGCGGGACAGTTGAATGTAATTCACCATCTTCCCAGACAGAATGGCAGTGGCCAGGAGTAGATGATGTTCCCGAAACCATAGATTCCGTTTCAAGCGAAGAAGCAATTGCCCCGTATCAATTCACCAAATTTGAAGGAACTTGGACCATTGAGATTACTTCTAACGTTGAAGGCGATGGGATTCCCGCCCCTGGCGTACAGGGACCAACTGGTGATGACCAATTGTACTCCATCGTAGAGATGGAGGGAGAATCCTTTGCAATCTCTGCCTCACGACAGACGTGATGATTACTCTTCGGCGTCACTTATTCGGGCATTTGTCCGAATCAATCCAAGAAGAATGATGATCGCTAGGAAGAAACTCCATGCCATCATTGGAATAGAAACTCCAACAACAATATTCCCGTAAATGTCCTCTGTCCCTGGCCATTTCAGAACATCACCAAAAACAGTCACTAAGCGTTGCGTACATGGAGCATCAAGTGAACAACTCGCCTTCACACTTCCTGGCCAGAATTGCATACGCACGTGGTAAGAAGCAAGCGCGAATCCAATCCCCGCAATCACCATTCCATAGAGGCGAACCCCATCGTCAGCACGCAAGACTCCAAGAGGTAGAAGAACAGCCAAGGGGTACATTGCATGTCGCTGATAATGGCAGAATTTGCAGGGAGTGAATCCCGCGAATTCAGAATAATACAATGATCCGAAAGTGGCCATAACAGCTGCGAGGGCAGCTAGCCGGAGGCCATGTTCATCGACATGGTTCCTGATTGTCTGCGTAATCTTCAGGTCGGGGAATCCCAACGCAAGGATTGCAAGAGTAAGCGTTGCAATCAGCAATATCACCGACCCACTCGCGAACAACATGCTCATGGTATTGACATCCACCATACTCTTTCCTCCTGATGCTGCTACTCAAGCCTGTTCCTCTTCTACCCTCTTGCATGCAGAAATTCCTTTGGAAAGATGAGTTCAAGGAATATTTCAGTCATCTACAGAAAAATATCCAAGATTCATGTAGAGGTGATTTTCTGCTTCCTTCACCCTTATCCCCTTTCTTCTTGCATAATCTTCAACTTGTTCACGGTCGACCCTACCGACAGAGAAGTATTGCGCCTCTGGATGCCCAAAATACAAACCACTCACACTAGCCGCCGGAAGGATGGCACAGTGTTCGGTTAATTCCATTCCAATCCGGCCCGCATCGAGCAACTCAAACACCTTTGTCAGTTCAGTGTGGTCTGGACAAGCAGGGTATCCATATGCTGGCCTGATACTCCGATAACTCTCTTTGAGAAGGTCAGCAAGGTTGGTACTCTCATCATCTGGGAATCCCCATTCACCCCGTACCTTCGCATGCAGCCATTCTGTACATGCTTCTGCCATTCTATCCCCCAGCAACTGGGCCATGATAGCATTGTAATCATCTCCTTTTGCATTGAACTCCTTTCTCATTTCATCTGCGCCAATTCCTCCCGTGACTGCGAACAGGCCAATATGATCCGCCATTCCCTTTGGTGCGATGTAATCAGAAAGGCATCGATATGCCGAATCACCCCGTTCCTGCTGTTGGCGAAGCATGTTGAGGCGTACTAATTCATTTTCACGCGTCTCATCATACACGATGATATCATCCCCCTCACTGTTAGAGGGCCAGAACCCATACACGGCGTTTACACTGAATCTCTTTTCGTTGATGATGTTGTCAAGTAATTTTTCTGCATCGGCAAAAAGGTCCCGTGCTACATCCCCATATGTCTGGTCCTCAAGAACAGCAGGATATCGCTTAGGTATGTCCCATGAAGTGAAGAAGAACGTCCAATCGATGAATTCTTTGATTTCATCAAGCGGGATGTTCAGAAGTATTTTTTGCCCGAAAAAGGGAGGTTCTAGGAGTTGAGTAGATTCCCAATCAATATCCTGACTCTGACTTCTGATTTCCGATAAAGGGCGCAGTGGTCTACGATTAACGTCTCTGAACTTTTCTCGAATTACCTCTTGATTACTCAGATTAACTTTTGAAAACTCCTCCCTTCGCCTGGGGTCGACTAACTCACCTATCGCCTTTGAAACTCGTGATGCATCTTTGATATGAACCACGGGATGGCCATATTCAGGTGCGATTTTGACGGCAGTATGTTGGCGACTTGTTGTAGCACCACCGATGAGGAGTGGAAGATTCATTCCACGTTGCCCCATTTCTCTTGCAACATGTGCCATCTCTTTGAGTGATGGCGTTATAAGCCCCGAGAGACCGATTAGGTCTGCGTCATGTTGTTCAGCAGCATCTAGAATTGTTTCACATGACACCATGACCCCTAAGTCGATGATGTTGTAATTATTACACCCTAGAACAACGCCAACAATATTCTTCCCGATGTCGTGAACATCACCTCTCACCGTAGCAAGCACCACAGTCCCCCGCGCAGACCCTACCCCAGCTTCAGTTTCCATGTATGGTTCAAGATAGGTGACTGCCTTCTTCATCGTCCGGGCAGATTTGACAACCTGTGGCAAGAACATCTTTCCTGCTCCAAATAAGTCTCCTACAACCCCCATCCCATCCATCAAAGGCCCTTCAATCACCTCTAATGGAGTTTGAAAAACCCCTCTTGCTTCTTCGACATCATCTTCAATGAAGTCGTTGATTCCATGGATCAGTGCATGTTTCAATCTCCCCACACAATCATCCTCCCGCCACTCCATTTTCCTCTCTTCTGAATGCCCACCCCCCTCAAAGGATTCAGCAAAGGCAATCAGTCGTTCAGTACTATCCTTTTTGCGATTGAACAGCACATCTTCCACCCTCTCTAACAACTCATCAGGTATCTGTTCATACTGCATTATCTGACCCGCATTCACAATCCCCATATCCATACCCGCGGCAATGGCATGATAGAGGAATGCCGAATGCATTGCTTCTCGTATAGCCTGATTTCCCCTGAACGAGAAGGACAGATTACTGACTCCCCCCGAAATCCGTGCCCCCGGGCATACTTGTTTGATCTTCCTCGTCGCTTCAATGAAGTTGATAGCAAATTCATCATGCTCAGAAATTCCCGTTCCAACAGCAAGTATGTTAGGATCAAAGATGATATCCATCGGATCGAACCCCAATTCCTCAATGAGAAGCGTATAGGATCTCTGACAAATCTCTACCTTTCTTTTAATCGACTCCGCTTGCCCATTCTCATCAAAGGCCATGATGATTGCAGCAGCCCCATGTTGCTTGATGAAGCGAGCCTTTGAGACGAAATCATCCACCCCGTCCTTGAGGCTGATTGAGTTGATGATTGGTTTTCCTTGAACGCATTTGACGCCTGCTTCAATCACCTCCCAATCCGAACTATCAATCATGATAGGGACGCGAGCAATTTCTGGCTCCGTGGCAATGAAATTGAGAAATTTCGTCATACAATCAACAGAATCAAGCATGCCTTCATCCATATTTACATCAATTATATTCGCCCCTGCCCTTACCTGCTGCAAGGCAACTGCAAGCCCCCCCTCGAAATCATTACCTTCGATGAGTCGGCGAAAAGCAGCCGAACCAGTGACATTTGTTCTTTCTCCGATCATTGTGAAATTCGATGATGGTCGAACCGCGTATGTTTCCAATCCAGCGAAGGTTGTATGTTCGTGAAGGCAATGGCGATGTTGGTGAGCGAAATCTCCACCCCCAACCATCAATCCCCTAGAAATTTTGACCTCACCGATCCCCTTAGTTCTCTCAGGAAGTTCTCTTGGCTGTACGCCGCTGACTGCCGCTGCAATCGCTCTGATGTGGTCTGGTGTGGTTCCACAACAACCTCCAACGATATTTACTAATTTCATTCCCACCATTTCCCTGATTTGTGCAGCAGTGATATCTGGCGTTTCATCGAATCCAGTGGTGCTTAGGGGATTGGGAAGGCCCGCATTAGGGTAACAATGGACGTAGGTGTCTACCATTCGAGCCATTTCCTTGAGATTAGGTAGAATGGCACGCGCCCCCAATCCACAATTAATTCCGACCGATAGTGGCTTAGCGTGTGCCACTGTTGCCCAGAAGGCATCGATGGTTTGCCCGAATACGGTTCGGTCGCTTCCTTCCTGAATGAAGGTCACTGATAGAATGATAGGTAACTCAATACCACTCTTCTTGAATGCTTCAAGAGTAGCGACAATTGCTGCTTTAGCGTTTAGTACATCAAAGATGGTTTCGATAAGAATCAGGTCGACCCCACCTTCAATGAGTGCAAGAACCTGTTCGAAATATGAGTCCCTAATGTCATCAAAAGTCGTTGTTCTTGCCGATGGATCATTTACATCCTCAGAGGAGGATAAGGTTCGATTTGTTGGTCCAACAGCCCCAGCAACGAATCGAATAACCCCATCTTCCCGAATCATTTCATCAGCAACTTCCCTCGCAATACGTGCCGCCTGGAGATTCATTTCCTTTGCAAATTCAGCCAATCCATATTCTTCCTGTGCGACTCGGGTTGCACCAAATGTATTCGTTTCGATGATATCGCTTCCAGCCTCCAGGTATGAGCGATGTATCTCCAATATGATCTCTGGAGAGGTCAGATTCAAGACCTCGTTATTTCCTTCAAGATCGTTTGGATGATCCAAAAACAAGTCTTTTCTAAACTTCTTTTCATCGAGCTCATATGTTTGTATCATGGTACCCATTGCCCCATCAAGAACTAAGATACGCTCTTTCAGAGCATTCCTGAGATCTTGCTCTCGGGACATAATAGATCAACTCCTTAGAGCATTCAGAACTTTAGAAAATGTAACGAGGTCATTCATTGTAAAAAAATGCAGACACGGCACCCCATATTCTTGAAGTTCTCTAGACTGATTAATGGCGTGTTCAACCCCTAATTCAATGACTTCACCTCTGTCTTTGCATATCTGAACCGCATCCCTAAGGCTATCTGGAATTGAGGTATGGAACATTTCGGGTAGAACTTCAATTTGTTTCTTTGAAGTGATGACCTTTATTCCAGGAATGATTGGCACATCTATTCCTATCTCCCTGCAATCTTTCTCAAACTCGAAGAAGACTTGGTTGTCAAAGAACATCTGAGTAATAATGAACGATGCTCCCTCATCGACCTTATGCTTTAGATTCTCAAGATCCGCTTGTCGATTGCCGGATTCTCGGTGGATTTCTGGATAACCAGCAACACCGATCTTGAAATTCGTCGGCCGTGCCTCTTGCACAACTTCAAGATAATTCCCCTTATTCAACGATTTGATTTGATTCACTAATTCGGATGCGTATGCATTTCCTTCAGGATGCGGAGTGAATCGCGCATCACCTTTCTTTGGGTCCCCCCTCAATGCCAAAACATGTTCTAAGCCCAAATAGTCCAAATCAACAAGAAAATCTTCCGATTCAAACTTTGAGAACCCCCCACATATGAGGTGTGGAATCACCATCATCCCATATCTGAATTTCAGCATCGCACAGACGCCTAAAGTGCCAGGCTTCTTACGATTCCATACTTGATTAAGGCTACCTGATTTACCAATCACATCGATCTTGTGTGACTGGTGATAAGTAACGCTGACGAAGGCCGGTTTCCACCCATCTAGCCCTAAGAAGAATTCGTGAATACCATCTAATCCCAATCCTCTGTTTGGGGGAAGAATTTCGATGGAGATGGGTGTTTCTCCACCACTGGATTTGAACAGACCTAACCCGGGCATATTATGCCGAGTGGATAACACCTATCCAATTAATGGTATGTTTCTCCATCATAGGTCTAGATTTTGGTGTAATTGCTAAGTGCCCATTCCTTTCAACATGAGTATGGCCAACAGCATCATTCTGGGGGGTGGGTGTTTCTGGTGTATTGAAGCGGTGTTCTCAGGAGTGAGGGGAGTCATCTCCACCAAGTCAGGATATTCTGGCGGACACACAAGTCATCCAACATATCAGGAGGTATGTGCTAAGAATACCGGGCATGCCGAAGTAGTTCTTGTTGAATATGACGATACTAGTATCAATTTACAGACCATCCTTCAGATTTTCTTTGCTGCTCACAACCCCACTCAACTAAATCACCAAGGAGATGATGTGGGCCCCCAATACAGGTCATGCATATTCCTGATGGACGAGACAAATATGACGCATGTGGAGAAGAGCATGACTGCCGCAGAGTTACTTTGGGACCGGCCCCTTACAACAACTGTCGAAACCCTCGATAAATTCTGGCCGGCAGAGGCAGAGCACGACGATTATTTCGCCCTTCATTCTCAACAACCCTACTGTGCAACAGTAATCTCTCCAAAGGTTGCCAAGGTCCGTGCATCTTTCTCAGAGTTATACGAATCCTAGAGTGTGTGCGAGATATTCTAGTGATTCAGTCATCATCAGACCCCTTAATGACACCTATTCCAACTCCTATGATGAGGACCAGGAATAAGGTCCCCGCAACCAGCAGTATGCTGAGACCAACCGTTTGCTCAGCATCATCCACCCCTTCGATATCAGCCCCTTCCTCAACAGTAACATTCTGCCCAGTCATATTCTCCCGACTAGTATCTTGTTCTTGTTTAATCAATGAACCATCACATGCAATTGTAGCATTATCCATTTCACCATCCCCATCAGCATCAACCGTGCTGACAGCCATCTTCACATCCACCCCCTCCCTGAATGCCCACATCACCTCAACATCATCTCTGATACAATCCCCATCTGTGTCGGCGTCATATGGGTTCCCACCCCATCGCTGCTCATCCAAGGCATCTAATCCATCACCATCCTGATCACCTTCTTGTTCTGGGCCTTCAGTACCGTTGGCTCTGAATCGGTTGAAACCATTCATCTCCTCCCATCCATCGATCAACCCATCACCATCCGTATCCGTTTGATCATCGAATCTGTACCAGTCATCCTCGAATGTCGCTCCTATCCACCCAGCCAATTCATTTGACCTCAATACAATCATGTGTTCTCTGTTGCGCAAGAAGGCCGATGGTGCAAAGTTAAGGGAACCAAGAATTGCGACCTCCTCATCGATCAGCAAGGTCTTATCATGTAATTTCATAGTTGAAGCATTCACATTCATCAATACAGCAGAGGTATCGTAACCAAGTGTTTGATTCCATTCGATGTTGAATTTCTGAATCATAGCCACCACATTTGCATTCATGTAGTAGCCATTATGCAATAGGCGGACTCGCACCCCCTTCTTTGCAACTTGTTCAATTGCTTCGATCATGGGATTTTCACCCCATTCATCTTCCCAATCTCCACTAAGGCCCTGAACAGATAGATCAAGCGATTGTTCAGCATTCTCAATCAATCCAATAATTCCATTGACGCATTCATCTGGGCAGGTGAATAACTCCGCTTCACCCACTTGAATTGTAGGGGGGATGTCAAGGGTATGTTCAGTGGGTAAAACGTCACTTTTGGGCATTTCCCAGCCATCTTGAGTTGTAAACGAATCATCCCCCGTGCTCCATCTTCTGATATGTGGCTGAGAGATGTTAGCATCATGTTCCATCCGTTCCAGTACTTGACTCGCGAATTGAGAGTTGTGAACAAAGACTCCACGTTCACGATTTCCTGGGGTGTCCCCTACTGGAAACGACGAATCCTTCCAATTCCCCGAACCAATCCAAATACTAGATCCATCCCGTACCGCTATTTTTGCATGTAGATATCGATAAGGAGATTGAACATCGTTATCTTGATCTGAACCAATGAGCCGTACATCCACTCCCGATTCTGAAAGGAATTGGGCATAACCATGCATCATATCTAGATCGGCCGTCTCATCCAATGGACTGTCTTCAAGAAGAAGCGTAACATCCACTCCTCTCAATTCTGCCCTCAACAATGCTTGTGCTATGTGCACACTCATGAATTCATACATCTGCACGTCGATAGATGTGGTTGCTCCATCAATCCATTCAATGAGCTGAAAGAGTGCTTCGGGACCAGGTGCAACCATTGGCGTGACATTAATCTCCCCCTTTACGTGAATCGGTTCACAGAAGAATGAGCCACCCAATTTCCGCCACCTCATGACCCAATCACCCGACGAATTCGTATCAGCCGCGCCATAACATCCATCCCCCCGCAACCAGATGAGCCCTTGGGACGTTGTGGAAGGAGTGGGCACAGCCCCCCCCTCCCATCCCTCAGAAGTGGCAGAAACTTCACCATATGCGATAACATCGATCAATCTCCCTTGCGGATCGAATAATTCTAGCATCCCCCCGCTGTCAGTCAATGTCGGCGCCGAATCCATCACAACATCGAGTTCAATTGCTTCAGGCCCACCAAATGCCATTAATTCTTCAGGATTAGTTGCAAATGCAAGCCTCCCCCCACCAATCAATTCAACCTCATCCCCTATGACTCCCTCATTCACTCCCCCACTTGGTCTCGTGAATTTCAATCTCCATCCAAAAAGTTGGATTGCCCTCTCCTCTCTACTCTCAATCTCCCACCATTCACCCGAGATTCCAGCAGATTGTCCCGGCATCAAGCGGGAGAAGACAATCTCACTTTTTCTTCCAACATCATTTGGTTCGAGACCAATAATTCCCGGTGTTGGCACCTGGCTAGCTTTCCACCCGCCTTTACCCCCATATGCCATACTTTTACCCTCATTCGATTCATTCCATTCGAAGACGTGAATAGCATTCATTTGAAGATCCAACAGGGCGATCATATCATGAGTATTTGTGAGTGCAGATGCATTCGCCTCTCCCCCCCAATCTAGTAACATCACACTCTCATTCGAGAGGCTTGTGACCTTCATACCACTCAGATTGTGAAATGCCCCTTTGTGAAGAATTCCCCACTCACTCCAGTTCACTTCCCCTCCACTCATTCCCCTCAATTCGATCCATTCTCCATCTGGCCACATTCTCCCATCAGTTCCGGTTGGATTGATCATCACTTCACTGATACATACAGTGTCGATACATTCCCCTTCTGTCAGGAATCTCCCCCCATTGAGTCCGGGCGTAGAAACAGTAGATTCAACCCATGGCCCCGAGGTCACACCTTCTCTGACAAGAGATGTCCCAGATTTCGGAGTGATCCAATCCGATTCATCCACATCATGTCCATCAGGTGAGCGAAGAGAAACCCCCCCATTCGTATTCTTCATACTCCACGATGAGACGGCAGACGCTGAAAATAGACCAATATCCCCCTGGTTCATGGAAAAAACACTCTCGATTCCATCAGGATTAACTTCGAAGATATTTCCATCGATGTCAGCACTTCTTCCACTGCTGTCAATCAGCGCCCAACCCGAAAGGTCAGTTATATTCTCTATAGCAATCAATTCTACCCATTCTCCATTTGGCCAAGGATTGCTATCCGTTCCTTCTGGATCGGGCATAACCTCCGAGATGCACAAAGAGGCAGCACATTCTACCGCCCCCCTCCCCTCTTCCCTTCCCTGAACAATAGCAGAAGCAGGTATTGCGATGCTCAACATGCTCATCACAATGAGCAAGACACAGGAGACCCCCTCCCCCCTTCTCTGAAGCATGTCTCTCCCCGTCACTCCACGTTCATGTATGACCCTTCTCTTCTTGCGTCATCCTCAAGATGTCCGGACGCTAGGCATCATTGTGATTGTGAGCCAACATCATGGTGGCGCTGTCGAGTGGGGTGGAGATGTAGTCAACATTGGCATTGTAACTGCTTCCGACCGCGCATCATCAGGCACATATGATGATCAAAGCGGGCCAGCGATTCTAGAATTTTTTATGGAAGCAATCCACTCTTCATGGACTGCTATTCGCTGCCTTGTTCCAGATGAACAAGCATTGATAGAATCCACCCTCATTGATTTAGTGGATGTCAAAGGGTGCAGTCTTGTGGTTACAACTGGTGGAACTGGCCCCACCCCACGCGACGTCACTCCAGAAGCCACCGCATCAGTTTGTTCACGTATGTTGCCAGGATTTTCCGAACAGATGCGCCGGATTTCCTTACGTCATGTTCCAACCGCAGTTCTTTCTCGACAGATGTCTGGCATCAGAGGATCCGCCCTAATCATCAATCTTCCCGGCCGACCGCGTGCCATCAGGGAGACGATCGATGAAATTTTTCCTGCCGTACCATACTGTATTGATCTGATAGGCGGGCCATATATCGAAACCAACCCTACCATCTGTGAAGCCTTCAGACCGCCAGGGACCAAACGCCCTCAATCAACTTGACCAACAAGTTCACAGAATTTTTCCATTGCCTCATTGAATCTTTTTTGTTCATCATCCCCTTCCTCTTCATTGAGGCGTTCACTCGATTCCCAGATTCCTTGAACATCATCGACCCAAGCCTCCCCCAATCTTCTCGCGTCTTCTTCAAATCCCCATTCTTGCCCCTTTGTTCTCCCAATAACATTCAGCCATGCCCAACCAATGGCTGATGTTCGCATCCCTCCAGAGCGTTTGCGAGCAAGTCCTATTGATGCAGTCATCCCCTCTGAAATCGCCGTGAGCACAAGATTCCGCATGACATTTGCAGCCTCACTATGCCCCCCGCCTGAAAATTTCTCCTTCAGCATCACATTATCATGCTGCTCCTTCATTCTCCGAAGCAGTGCTCCAGTCCCTTCCCTTCCTTCGACGTGCTTCAGCCAAGTCTGTTCAGCGAGCTCCTTACTGACTCCAAAACAGTCGGCCAACGCCATTGGGTCAATATCTTTCCACAGCCCTTTCAACAAACTATGGCAGGTCGAAGTACGGACCCTTATGACTTCCCCTGCGGCTTCATTCCGCTGGCCATCACCTTCTACAGACCACCCGTTGCCAAAGTCATCAAGAATGGCGCCCAGAAGTTCAATCTCCATTTCATGGCCCTGCAAGAGTGTTAGAAAACCGTCCTTGTCTTCTACCCATCTTTCCCCGACTAGGAAGCCATGATCAATGTTGTCGAGCACAGCCGCCCTGATGCGGTCACCCAGATGTTCTTCTCCGAGCCTGAGATCCAACCATGCGTCACATGCCTCTTTTATCGCGTCACATGCTTCTTCAGGTAACTCTTCATCTCCCCATCCAGCAGGTTTCCATGCAACATCTACGCTGCATATGGACCCGACTCGTGGGGGCAGCATTCTTCTTGCCATGAGATGAATTAGTGGTTTGTCGAGATCCCCCAGTTGTTCAGTATTCACTTCGATTTTCTGGCCAGATATTTCGAGAGTCAACAAAGGGCTATTCCTCCCCCCTCTATTCTTGTACATCCATTTTCCATCATTGGATTTCGAGAAAGGTATGCTCTTGTGTCCAAGAACTCCTTCCAACCAGCCCCCAGGAGGTTCAGCACTCCGACCCGTGCAGATCACACCATCTTTTGTTGAGAAGAACCACACTCCCCCTCGAGACAGATCTTCCCATAACAGAAGTCTCAATGCTGGATGGTCATGATTCTGGAGCGCAGCCATTTTACTCGCATCACCATCACCTCGTCGCACGAAAGACGCTCTACCAAACGGTTCGAGTGCAAATGTCATCACAGTGCCGAAATCTTCTCCAAGTGCTGCTAAGAATCCTGAGATATAAGCTGCCGGTGCCCCCTTGTATCTACGAGCATTCACTCGTTTTAGCAACCATCTCCTATCATTTCGCCTTTCGATGACCTCTTCAATCCGAGCTACCGTTTTTCGCATAACCCCCTTCTTCCGGTCTTCAGCTGAGAATTCCTCAATCGGCAATGTCTTCCTCGGTTCTTCCATCAACGCGGCAAGGTTGCGCTTCAATCTCTTCTTCACCTCTCCAGATGCAGTTTTCGTGTTTCGCAATCGAATCTTCTGACGCTTGTCGCCCGGGAGTTTGACTGCCACGGTGTCAAGGGGGGGCGCCCCTCGCTTGATACCATCGGATACCATCATTGATGCTGAATTTGAGGGTGCGTTGACCATATTCTTTGTTCGACATCATGTAGGTTAGCCGGAATCAAAAGTGCGTGAATGCTGCCTGGCTGAGCATGTTTCAGATCACCAATTACGCCCACTTCAATTCGTTGAGATGGTCCTCCAAGATCAGAGCATAGTGCAACCCTTATGTCTGAAAGAATCACCTTTGAAAAATCGTCTACCACCCCTGATTTGACAGAACGGTAATCCCCTCCCTCCTTTCTCTCATTCATTCCATCCCTAAGAGTCGCTTGGGCACGTAATAATACATCGTGCGCAATAGCTGGCGTCATAGGCTCTGGCTCTGCCACTCCTTCCCCTGAGGGATCAAGATCCAGCAATACAAGGGTATGGAGATCCTGCCATCTGTTGAATGCAAGAAGTTCCAGTGGAGAGGTTGCTACGATTCCAGCATATGGATAAACCAGGCTGACGATACGACCAAATCGCGTAGATTGCAACCCCACGCTCCCGACCAGATCGAAGATACTGATTCCGTGAACAACCCCAACTTCAAATCCAGCTTTCTTCGCATCCAGCATGAGCGTCACATGCGTGGTTGAGACCATGGGGTCGCCCGGCACTAATACGGCCACAGTTTCCCCGCGATGTGAAAGAAGCCATTCATCAGGACATTCCAGGTGTGGTCTCTGAACCTTTTCAAATGGCCCAATCACAGCTTCCAAACCATCTCCAAGAAGAACGGATGTATACGCATCAACGATTCTAATATCTGCCCCCCTTGCCTCTTCAATTGCCTTCTGTGTTAGGTATTCTGGGGGTCCGGGGCCTAATCCTATCATGACAAGCCGGCCCGAACCCTTCATGTTCTATCCTCGGAGCACCACCATCAAGATGCTTTGCCGCCACGTCCTCGTCGAACCTAGCCATACCCAGACAATGTATCTCGCCCTCAAACAACGGGGCTGGACGCGCCATGGCGCTCCCATTCAATCAATAGATGGCCGAAATGGAATACCTCTGTCTGAGGAAGCCCCTTCGGTCACTGAGATTTCAGCGTTGTTCGAGTGGGCTGTTACTGAGGTCCTCCACATAACCACCATCCCAGTTGAATCACTCATAGAATCATATACGCGTTTTCTCGATGAGAATGGCGCTCC
>Ga0066850_10001304_pt1 | contig 13159 bp, 13 predicted proteins | sample ETNtaG_4_FD_67282 | JGI IMG/M metagenome (GOLD analysis project Ga0066850, IMG submission 67282) | Marine microbial and viral communities from oxygen minimum zone, Eastern Pacific Ocean - ETNP201406SV67 | ecosystem: Environmental > Aquatic > Marine > Oceanic | place: Pacific Ocean: Eastern... | reverse complement strand
TTCACATTAATATGGTGCTTAGCCCACTCCACTGACAGAGCTTCGGTCATTCTTACAATCGCTGATTTGGTCGTTGAATACAAGACTGCAGCTGAATTTGGTGTGGTGTTAAAGGCTGCTAAAGAGGAGATATTAACCATTCTTCCAGGTTCTTTCTTTTCTATTAACCTTCTGGCTACCTCATTTGATAACAAATACGGCCCTACTAGGTTAGTGTCTATCACTCCATCAATTAATTCATCGCTTTGTTTTATTGCCCATTGAGCATCAACCATACCTGCATTATTAACGAGTGTATTAATCGTACCCAAATCTTCTTCAACTTTTTTAACGGCTGCACGAATGCTATCTCTATCTACCATATCAATAGGCACAACCATGCACTCTCCGCCATCTGATTTAATCTCTTCAGCTAAACTCTCAAGCTTTTCTACTCTTCTTGCTGACAAAGCCACTTTAGCTCCGCATTTGGCTAAGACTTTCGAGAATCTATAACCTAGCCCGGAGGAAGCTCCTGTTACCAATGCAACTTGATTAGATAAATCTACTGAAAAGTTTGGGGTATCGAATTCACTCATTATTTTTCCTCTTAAGTTTGAGCGGTTAATTTATAACTAGTGAATCAAGAAATCCACACTAATAAATATTTAATTACCTTAATGTATAATTAATGCAAGGGGTAAATTATGAATACAAAAGATCCTACATCTAAACCTAGCAGAAAAGAGGCTGAAGATGCAGTAAGAACATTAATTTCTTGGGCTGGGGATGATCCTTCTAGAGAGGGGCTTGTAGATACACCTAAGAGAGTGGTTAAGTCTTATGAAGAGTTTTATGAGGGTTATGGTCAAGATCCAGAAGAAATTCTTTCAAAAGTTTTTGAAGAGATTGAGGGTTATGATGAAATAGTTTTAGTCAAAGATATATTGCTGGAATCTCATTGTGAGCACCACATGGTTCCAATTATAGGAAAGGCTCATGTTGCCTATTTTCCAGATAAGCGTGTTGTAGGCTTAAGTAAACTTGCAAGAGTGGTAGATTTATTTGCAAAAAGGCTCCAAACCCAAGAGACAATGACAGCACAAATAGCTGATACCATCAATAAAGTACTTAAACCTAAAGGAGTAGCGGTTGTTATAGATGCTGAACATCAATGCATGAGCAGTAGAGGTGTATCAAAAAGAGGAACAAGCACGGTTACCAGTAGAATGCTTGGTGCTTTTAGAGATAATCAGAAATCTAGAATGGAATTTATGAATCTAATTGCCTTATAGGATATGTGGAAGATTCTATCTATAATTTTTAATGAACTTTTCTTTGACTTGAATTAGTATTTAACCGTAATTGAGGAAAATCTATGTCAGCTGAACTAAATGAAATTAACTTTGATCCTGATGAACTAGCAAAGAAATATAGGCTAGAAAGAGATAAACGTTTACGACAGGATGGTAATGAACAGTATCAAGAGGTCTCTGGAGAGTTTTCTTATTTTGTTGAAGACCCATACTTGGAAGAAGAAATAGAAAGAGAACCTCTAACAGATGAAGTAGAAGTCTTAATTATTGGTGGTGGTTTTGGAGGAATGCTTGCTGCAGCTAGATTAAGGGAAGCAGGTATTGATGATTTTAGAATCATTGAAAAAGGAGGTAATTTTGGTGGAACCTGGTATTGGAATAGATACCCAGGAGCTTCATGCGACATAGAAGCCTATATATACTTTCCTTTGCTTGAAGAAACAGGATTTGTACCTAAAGAAAAATATACCAATGCTTCAGAGACCCTAGATTATTGTCACTTAATATGTAAAAAATATAAGTTATATGATAACGCCTGTCTGCAAACAGAAGTTACCTCAACTGTCTGGGATGAAAACGCAGGACTCTGGACCGTTAAAACCGATAGAGAGGACAGCATCAAAGCGAGGTACGTAGTACATTCAAATGGACCTCTGAATAGGCCGAAATTGCCTGCCATGAAAGGCATTAACGATTTCAAAGGGCATACTTTCCACACTAGTCGTTGGGATTACGATTATACGGGTGGTGATACCAAGGGAAACCTTACCAACCTAAAAGATAAAAGGGTCGCAGTTATCGGTACGGGTGCGACTGCAATACAATGCGTTCCTCACCTAGGAGCCTCAGCTGAGACCTTGTTCGTATTTCAAAGAACACCTTCATCCGTTGATGTTAGAAATAATCGACCAACTGACCCTGATTGGATATCGACGCAAGAAAGTGGATGGCATAATGAGAGAAGGAATAACTTTGAGACTCTGCTTACTGGAGGAAGAGTTAAAGAAGACTTAGTTTCAGATGGATGGACAGAAGCTTTTCGTTTACTTTTCGGCAGTCTAAGAGACAAAGCTCCTTCTAAATTAAAGATGTTCTCTTGGGCGGCAACCTCTGTATTTTCTCCTGGCCTTTATAAGAATGGATTTAAACAGTACATGACTGATAAAGCGACGGATTACATGGATCTTGCAAATGCTATGCAAATGGCTGACTTTCAAAAGATGGAAAAAGTTCGTGCTCGTGCCGAAGAAACCGTTAAAGACCAAAAAACAGCAGAATCTCTTAAGCCTTACTACAATCAATTTTGTAAAAGACCTTGTTTCCATGATGAATACTTGCCTACTTACAATAGAGAAAATGTTCATTTAATAGATACAGATGGAAAAGGGCTTGAAGAGATGTCTGAGAAAGGAATCATCTTTAATGGAATAGAGTACGAAGTAGATTGTATTATTTTTGCTACTGGATTTGAGGTTGGGACAGACTACAGCAGAAGATGTGGTTATCAAATTGAAGGTATAAATGGACTGACCGTTTCCGAAAAATGGAAAGATGGTCTAGAGACTTTTCATGGGATGCACTCGAGAGGATTTCCTAATTGCTTTTTCTTTGGTCCAGCTCAATCAGGATTCACAGCAACTTACACTTATTCTTTAGACGAACAAAGTATTCATCTTGCTTATATACTTGAAGAGGCTAAGCAAAGAGGCGCCATCAGAATTGAAGCCTCTAAAGAAGCAGAAGATGGTTGGATTGAAACTATTATTGAAAAGGCTAGGTTAACAGCAACATTCCAAGAAAACTGTACTCCAGGCTATTACAATAATGAAGGTAAGGTAAACCAAACCCCTCAAAACAATACTTATGGTGGAGGGCCCATAGAATTCTTTTCTCTTATGAAGAAATGGAGATCAAAAGGTAAGCTGGAAGGACTTGAACTTAATTAAGTAATTGAATAGTTTAGAAATACTTGAGAACCCCCTGGCTTTAACCGACCTAGAAGCTATCAGAACAATAAATCAAGAGAATATTCCTGAAGTAAGCGATATTGAATCTATTGAAAGATTACAACAATTAATCAATTGGAGTAGCCATGTGATAGTGGTTAAGGATGGAGATTTAGCTGGCTTCATAATATTGATGAGAGAAGGTCAAGAATATGAATCTCCTAACTATGAATTTTTCAATAAAAAGAATCAACCTTTTCTATACGTTGATCGCATTGCTATCCAAGAGAATCATCAAAGGAAGGGTTTAGGGAAGCTAATTTATAATAAAGTTTTGGATCTTGGAGAGCAGCTTGGAGTAAATGTTTGTTGTGAAGTAAACACTGTCCCTAGAAACAACCCCTCCTTGGCATTTCATGATAGTTTTGGTTTTGAAGAAGTAGGCGCAAAAGACTTTGAAGATCATAGCGTTGTCTATTTAACTAAGTTTCTTCGTTCTTAAAGAAGTTAACTAAACCAACCCCAATCAATATAAGCACACAACCTGATATCATCGTTAACGTTATAAGCTCATTTAAAAAAATATTAGCCCATAACATGCCCGTTATAGGAACTATCAAAACAACGGTAGAAGCTTTTATAGGCCCTACTCTTTTAATAAGGGTCACAAACCCCATATATGAAAGTCCTGTGCATAAGAACCCCAATAAACCAACGCTTAATAAAACTTCATTTGGTTGATTTAAATCTATGCCGTTCTCCAAAAAAATAAAAGGGAAGGTAATAATTGCAGCTATTAGCAGAGTTATGGAAGCTAAGTAAGTAGGCTCTATCTCTTTTGTTTTAAAAATAAAGTTAGAGCAAAATGCATACAAGAAAGAGGCAAGTAAGCACAAAATAATAGCTCCAAGAGAAAATTCTATCGATTCATAACCAACGAAAACAAACAAACCCAACATTCCAATAAATATTCCTAATAGTTGAATCCAATTGGAATCTAACTTAAGCCATAGAGTTGCAATAATGAAAGAGAACAAGGGTGTAATTCCATTTAAAACAGACATAGTTCCAGCATTTAAATCCAAAGCTGCCTGTGAAAATAAATAAAAAGGGATAGCTGCATTAAAGAATGATAAGAAGATTATGGGAATCAGATCATCTTTTATGTTTTTGAGGTGTTCTTTCTTTATAAATATTGGAGCTACAATAATTGATGCTATAAAAAGACGGTAAAAAACTAAAGTCATCGGTCCAACTACAGGAGCTGAAACTTTTATAAACATAAAAGAAGAACCCCAGGCTATACCAATAGCTATGATTAAAGACCAGTCTATAGCCTTATTTCTTTGCATATATAGTTTGTAGATTAAGTCCTAATAAGGCCTATCCCCAATAATGGTAACTCTTTCTACTCTTCTTACGTGAGGCCAATAATCTGAAGCTGCATAGTGTTGGCACGACCTATTGTCCCAAAACGCAATGGAATTGTTATTCCAACTAAATCTACACTGATATTCAGGAATGGATGCCCTGGAATATAGATATTTAAGCATTGAATCAGATTCTTCATTCTCCCAGCCTTTGATGTATTGTGTAAAAGCTTGATTTACATAGATCATCTTCTCTTTTGTATCGGGATGCGTTCTTATAACAGGGTGCTCCGGCATAGGATATTTATCATTGAAAGCTTTTATTTCTTCAGGGGACTTCCCTTCTTTTATCAACCTTTTCCTAAACCCTTCGAAATCATGAATAGCAACAGCACCTTCCAATCGAACCTTTATATCATCACTTAAATCATCATAAGCTGCACACATATTAGCAAATAGCGTATCCCCGCCATGTGTCGGTTTTTCTATCATTCTCAATACTGATCCTAGAGAAGGCTCTAACCTCCATGTAACATCAGAATGCCAAGTATTTTCTCTTCCTGGGCTCTTTTCATTGTGGGTTATACTTAATACTTCAGGAAAATTCTCTTTATAAGGTGCAAAAGGATGAACTTCCAGATCTCCAAAGTTTCTGGAAAACTCTAAATGCTGTTCAGTAGTTAAGTCTTGTTCTCTAAAGAAAATAACCTTATATACAAGCAATGCTTCATAGATAAGCTCTTTTAGTTCTTTGTCTAAAGACTTACTTAGATCAATATTTAATATCTCTGCTCCTATTCTTGGAGTCAATCTATTTACTTCAAAAGGTAAACCTTTCAATTCAAATTTTTCAGGACTGTAAGTACTCATGAGACATTCCTTTCTTTTCCTTCCCAATAAGGCGCTCTTAAGTCTTTTCTTAGAATTTTCCCCGAAGGGTTTCTAGGAAGTTCATCTATATGTTCTACAGTCTTAGGACACTTATATCCTGCTATTTGAGTTCTTACATATGATATAACCACATCTTCGTCTAACTTCTCTCCTTCTGACTGAACTATAAATGCTTTGGTAGCTTCTCCCCATTTATCATCAGGTATCCCAATAACAGCAGCATCTGCAATATATGGGTGACTTAGTAAAGCATTCTCAACTTCAGCTGGATAAATGTTCTCCCCTCCTGACACAATCATATCTTTTACGCGATCGTGTATATACAAAAATCCTTCGTCATCAAAATAACCTACATCTCCTGAGTAAAACCAATCATTTTTAACAGCTTCAGCAGTTGCTTCTGGTCTATTCCAGTAACCCTTCATATTTAGACCAGATTTAATAATTACTTCTCCAACCTCACCTATCGGCACATCATTATCTTCCGAATCTACAACTCTAAGCCCGACACCTTTGGCTGCTTTTCCACATGACCTAAGTTTACCTCTAGCAATATCATGATCTTCAGGATACAGGAATGTAATAGCTCCATTGGTTTCCGTTAACCCATAAACTTGCCAAAAATTACAATCCATTAATTCCATCGCTTTTATCAAAGTATCGTCTGTTATCGGTGAAGCCCCATAAATCACTGTTTCTAAAGAAGAAAAATCAGTATTAGCTGAATCAGGATGTTGAATTAAGAACAATATAACTGCTGGCACAAAAATTGTGTGTTGTATTTTTTCTTGCTCTATTAGCTTAAGTATAAGTCCTGGATCAACTTCTGGAATAATAATACTTTTTGCTCCAGTCACCATCCCTGCTATTCCCATATTTGTGCCTGCTACATGGAAGATAGGCATACAAACAAGATTTACTCCTCCTTCATCCATGTCTCTATACATAGCTTCTTCATTAACAATGAAGCAAGCGCTAAAGTTATCGTTTGTTAACTGAACTCCTTTAGGGTGGCCTGTAGTTCCAGAAGTATAAAGCTGAATAACATCATCATCACCATTGCTTTCAAGCATAGGATCTTCATCCAGATGAGAGTCCCTCCAATGAGTATAATCTTCCCATTCCTCATGATTTCCGCCTACAGTGATTATCTTTCTTACTGAAGGAATTTCATCTTTAATTTCTTCTATAAGGCCAAAAAATTCAGGACCAACAAACAGAATCTCGCTACTAGAATCATTTAAGATAAAAGCAACTTCTGGTGGAGCTAATCTCCAATTAACTCCGACGGTCACTGTTCTTGACTTAATTGTTCCATACATGAATTCAAAGAAAATATCAGAGTTCTTGCCTAAATATGCAACTCTAGAATCAGGTTTACACCCTTCTTTAATTAGACCTTGTGCAACTTTGTTAGAAAAGGAATCCAATTCATTAAAAGTCGTCTCTTTTTCCTCAAACTTATGAGCTATTTCATTACCAGATTTATTGACTCTCCATCGAAAGATCTCAACCATAGTTTTTTCATAAGGTATTTCCATAATTTTCCTCCTCTTAAGTCCAACCCAAAGGTTCTAATTTTTCTTCTACAAAATCCCTAGGAATATCTTCCAATCTTGTTCCGAAAGTATCATTCCATCTATTTAAGAAACCAAAGAGGGATATAACAGAAACTATATCTATTATTTGGCCATCTGAGAAATATTTTTTTAATTCTTCGAAATGTTCTTTATTTGATGCATTTGGAGTTTTTCCTGACGCAAATGATAAATCTAAGATAACTCTTTCTTCTTTAGAATAATGTTCGCTTTCCTCGTAATTTAAGATATCAGCGACTTTTTCTTCTTTCATGCCTGCCCTCTCAGCACCATGAGAAGTATGGGCTTGGCAGTATTTACACCCTGAAGATAAACTAGAAGCTAATGCAATCAGTTGCTTCGTTTGCATGTCTATTCCTTCGGATTGGAATATAGTCATAGCTAAATTGGAGAATGCCATTAAAAGTTCAGGCTTTTCTGCCATAGTTAAATGCGCATTAGGAACATAACCCATAAAAGACTCTACCTTCTTAAACTGTTCTTCTAACTCAGAAAATTCTTTCCTTTGCTGGCCCCCTATAAAAGTCTGTTTCATATAACCTCCCTTAATGAATAACTCTATTTTAAGCTTTATATTTGTGACTTGTAGAAAAAGATATTTTACTTTTGTACAACTTTCAATGAATATTAGTTATAGAAATTAGATTTTGGAGGTTTTTGTGGAAAATAAATCAAAAAATATTATTGATAAATTAAAGAAAAGCACTGTCTTTAAAGTAATTTCAGGATATGCCATCCTAGCTTTTGTAACAGTACAAGTTGCTAGCCTTGTTAGTAGTTCTTTTGGGTTTGGCCAAGAATTTATGCAAAACTTAATAATAGTTTTCTTGGTAATTTTACCTTTTATAGCTATCACTGCTTGGGCTGCATCTTCAAAATTTAGTACCTTTAAAATCTTAGGAATTATTTTTGTTGTTCTTTTTACTGGTTACGGCGGTGGAAGCTATATATGGGTAAATACTTTTATTTTGCCTGACCTAAAGATGGCTTTAGAAGAAGATAATTACGTCACAGCTTGGGACCAAGTTAATATGTTAAATTCATTTGCTCCTTTTTTATATAATTCAAAAAATGTAGATTCTGAAATAAGCCTTCCGATTGAAGTAAACGTTTCGGAACCGGGTGTCAAAATTTCATGGAAACCATATACTGTCGATAAAGATTATGAATGGAGATATATAGGAACTACACCCTTACAAGGGTTTAATTTGCCTAGAGGTGTTATCAGCCTTAGATTAGAAAAAGAGGGGTTTGAAACAAGGCTTATAACAGAAGCAAACCCTAGTTTTACTTTCAAAAATCACCCAATACCTCCTTCATTTGAAATTACTCCTTTAAGCATGTACCCGAAAGGGTCTGTTCCTGAAGGGATGGTCCCAGTAGATGCGGGGAACTTTATTCCTGCTCTTATTGGAGAAGGTATTCAAGAATACAACTTAAGCGCTTATTACATTGATAAAAATGAAGTGACTAATAAAGAATACAAAGAATTTGTTGACGCAAATGGTTATGAAATCTTTCAATATTGGGCAGATATGGATTTCATTCTAAATGGTGAGTCTCTTTCTTGGGAAGAAGCTAGAGAAAAGATGATTGATTCAACTGGAGTTTTTGGCCCAGCTAATTGGGAGATTGGATCATATAAGGACGGGGAAGAAAACTTGCCTGTAACTGGTATAACTTGGTACGAAGCACAGGCTTATGCGAGATATAAAGGCAATATACTTCCACCAATGTACCATTGGGCGAAGGCTGCTTTCCCAATTACTGAAATAGCTGCACCTATCTCACCTGTATTATGGAAAAAAAGTAATTTCTCTAATAAATCTATATATAAAGTGGGAGAAAATGGATTAGGCCCTTATGGTACTTACGATATGGCTGGGAATGTAAGTGAGTGGTCTTGGAATATATTTGGTGGCAGAGGCTTAACTTTGGGAGGAAATTTTTTAGATCCAGCTTATTCAGCATCATCTGCAACCCCTTCTCCCAGATTCTTAAGATCTGAAAATATAGGATTCAGAACAGTAAGGCTTTTAAATCCAAGAGACCTAAATCCCTTTGGAGATCCTATAGAAAGGCAAGCACCCAAACCACCGGATTTTTATAAACCCTTTACAGATGAAGAATTTACACTTTATTCTAGAAACTTCGAAGTTGGTCCCATTGAGCTAAATACTAAATCAATTTATGTAGATAAAAGTCATCCTGTATGGAATAAAGAGAGAATCCAATTAGAGGTTGGTTACAACAATGAGAAAATGGATGTGCTGATTTTTAGGCCTAAAAATGCTAGAGGTCCTCTAGATTCAGTACTTCTTTACCCTGGAGCTAATTACTATAGAACCCCTCCTAGTATTGATGAAGTAGACCCAGGAGAATACGGTTTAGATTTTGTTATTAAATCTGGAAGAACACTTATTTGGCCAGCCTATAAGGGCTCTATGAATAGAATAACTAATATGAATATCTCTTTTCCAAGCACTCAAGAACACATGAGAATGTTTAGACAACTTCTTTCTTACTGGACAGTAGATACCTCTAGGACAATAGATTATTTACAAACAAGAAAAGAATTGTTTAATAATAATATATTTTATGTAGGAATGAGTTATGGAGGACTTTTTACTCCTCATGTATTGCTATTTGAAGAAAGATTTAAAGCAGCAGTTCTTTATGTAGGGGGGGCTCATACATCAATTCCTCCCATGATAGATGGCAAAAACCACATCCCGAGAATTCAATTGCCTGTTCTTATGCTGAATGGAGAACAAGACTACCTAGTTCCCTCTGCTGCTCCTAAAGCATTGTATGCTTTATTAGGAACTCCTGAAGAAGATAAGAAGCTTATATTCTATGAGTCAGGCCACTGGCCCTTACCTAGAAATCAAATGATCAAAGAAACCTTAAAATGGTTTGAAGATTATGGAGATTAATTTTTTAACCTTGTATCAAATCTAATTCTTTAAATTCATGTTCTATTGAAAGTTCTATTAGCTTTCTCCACAAGGGCTCTGATATTTCTTTCTGTAAGCCACATGAATCACCAAACTGAGTTACTTTAGCAATTACTTCTTCAATTCTTTTTTTATCAACAATAAGCTTCTTATCATTTTTTACCAAAGCTGCCATTTCAATACACTTCTGCCTTCTTGCTAATAAGAGTACAAGTTCTTTATCGATTAGATCTATCTCTTCACGAACCTCGTTCATCCCAATATCCATATTTTTCCTTATTTTTTTGCTGAGCAACAATTATATCTCACCATAAGATAACCTTGCTCTAATCACTTCTAGAATATAAATTATCTTTATGAATATAATAAAAGAGTTAAAAGATCTTCAAAAGGAAATGCAAGATTGGAGGAGAGATATTCATGCCCATCCTGAAATTGCTTTTGAAGAACATCGTACTGCTCAAGTTGTTGCAGAAAAATTAGAAAGCTTTGGAATAGAAGTAGAAACGGGAATTGCTGGAACGGGAGTTGTTGGAACATTAAAAAAAGGAACTGGAAATAGATCAATTGGATTAAGGGCTGACTTAGATGCGTTGCTTATTGACGAGGCAAATGACTTTGAGTACAAATCTCAAAATCCAGGAAAAATGCATGCATGTGGACACGATGGGCATACTGTAATGCTCTTGGGAGCAGCAAAGTATTTAGCAGAACAAGGTAATTTTGATGGAACAGTAAATTTCATTTTTCAACCTGCCGAAGAGAATGAAGGCGGTGGAAAGGCCATGATAGAGGATGGTTTATTTGATAAATATCCAGTGGAATCTGTATTTGGCATGCACAATATACCGGGAATGCCAGTTGCCTCTTTCGCCATAAAACCAGGACCAATTATGGCTGCTTTCGATATATTCAATGTAAAGATCATTGGAAAAGGAGGTCATGCGGCAATGCCTCAAACTACAATAGATCCAATTATCGTAGGAACTAAAATTATAGATGCCTACCAATCCATAGTAAGCAGATATATTGACCCTCAAGATCCCGTGGTTTTAAGCGTTACACAATTTCATGCAGGCGATGCTTACAACGTGATCCCAAATGAAGTAGAAATTAAAGGCTGCACCAGATGTTTCTCTCCTAAAGTTCAGAAACAATTAGAAGATCAAATGAAGCAAATCACCAAAAGTATTTGTGATGCTTACGGAGCTACATACGAGTTTGAGTTTGAGCACAGATATCCCGCGACAATAAACTCAGAAGAAGAGGCTGAGATAGCTGGAAGAGTTGCGCAAACTTTAGTTGGCGAAGATAGAGTGAATCTTTCTCCACAAGCAGCAATGGGTTCTGAAGATTTTGCTTATATGTTGCAAGAAAAACCAGGTAGCTATATATGGATTGGCAATGGTGACGGAGAAGGCACTTGCATGATCCACAATCCAGGTTATGATTTTAATGATGAAATACTACCGATAGGTGCTACCTATTGGGTAAAAATGGCTGAAGAAATACTATCAACTAGAGATTAATATTCTTCTTCTTGGTTTAGAGGGTTGGCGCCGTATTTGTTTTCAATCCCTCCTTTCATACACATAAAATAGAGATAAACCATCAAAGCCATAAAGGAAATTAAGCTAAATATTGACATTAATTGTGCTAATACTGAAGGCAAAATTTGTAAACCTGCATACCACCATCCAGACATATTTATATCGTGAAACCTTCTAACGGATATAGAAATACTTGGAATAAAAGTTAACACCATTGCTACGCCAAACCAAGACATCATGAATTGAGTTATAAGCTCCTGAGGGTTCATGTTATTAATTTGACTTATTTCACGTACCGATAAGCTTATAGTAAGCAAATAAAGCAATACACAAAATAAGAAAAACCACCAGAATTCACTTCTAGATGCTCTACCTGAGAAATCAAAATATTTTCTGAAAGCTGAAATTACTGCGTCAAAAAAACTCATATTTCTTTTTTAATTAATAGATCTAGTGATGAATTGATCTCTTTAATCTTCTTACTTACAAAGGAAGTAAATAAAAAAGGGAATAAAGTATGAGCAAAACAAACAAAAGCCATGATTAAAAGGTTAAAAGACAGATTTAAGGCTCTATTAAAGTGTTGAAAGTATGTTTCTTCGACTTCTTCAAGATGATTAAAATTCATTATCTTGAGATATTAAAACCCTGTTGTTCTAGTATGAATCTATCTTCAGAAAGGTTTCTAATGCTTCCAACTTTTCCAGATTCATTAAAGGTAAACCTAGTTAAAGAATAAGCTTCAAAAGGTAAACCTGATGTCTTTTCTGTGTCTTTTGACCAATGCAGCACATAAACTACATTATCTTTACTTAGCACTTCGACGATGTTGGATTCTTCAGGAGCCCACTCATCTTCATTCCCAGATTCCATGTTACTTATTACTTCTGCTTTCGAATATGCTGCAGAGATAATTCCTCTAGCAACAGACACATTCATTCTTTTACCATTTCTTTTTAGAACAGCCCTAACCTTTTCTCCTGGCTTTCCTCTAAAATTTAATTTATCCATGTTGGCTTCATTAACCGTGACTCCATTTACTGATACAAAGCTATCTCCAACTTCCAATACTTTCGAAGCCGGGCTTTCAGGTGTGATGGCTGTCACAACCATTGTTCCTGGTTCGGCATCAGGGTTATAACTAAATCCAAAACCTACGTAACGTCCTGGAATATTTACTCCGTCTTCTGCCATATGTTCCTTAAGGTATGAAATGGCTTCATTTTTTCCTGCGTATCCAGCTTCAATCCATTCCTTAGCTATATCTTCATTGGAACTTTCATGATGCATCGCGAATAAATTTAAGCTCATAACAACAGGAAATAGGGTAATTATTTTATAAATTTTCATATTGAATTCTCCTTAGAATTTTCATATTACTCTAAACAGATAACAAAGAAAGAAGAAAATATAAGGCCTGAAAATGAAAGAGGTGGTAGCCCGTAGGAGAATCGAACTCCTGTTGCCTGGATGAAAACCAGATGTCCTAACCACTAGACGAACGGGCCAAAAAAAATGCATTGTATGGAGGCTAAAGCCTTTGGTCAAATTG
>Ga0066850_10001298_pt1 | contig 13202 bp, 12 predicted proteins | sample ETNtaG_4_FD_67282 | JGI IMG/M metagenome (GOLD analysis project Ga0066850, IMG submission 67282) | Marine microbial and viral communities from oxygen minimum zone, Eastern Pacific Ocean - ETNP201406SV67 | ecosystem: Environmental > Aquatic > Marine > Oceanic | place: Pacific Ocean: Eastern... | reverse complement strand
TTTAAATTTCATTCAGAGGATGAGTGGAGTTGCAACTTCAGTTTATGAGTACAAAAAAATAATTAGCGATCTTAATGTAGATATAGTTGATACGAGAAAAACCATTCCGGGTTGGAGAATTTTGGATAAATACTCTGTTCTGGCAGGCGGAGGCGCTAATCATAGAATTGATTTAGGTCAGATGATCATGTTGAAAGATAATCATCTAAATTCAGGTAATTTAGATGAAATAGTTAAGAAGTCAAAGGATGAATATCCTGAACTTAAAATAGAGGTAGAAGTAGAAAATGAATCCCAATTAGATGAAGCACTTTTTTTACCTATAGAGAGGATAATGTTGGACAATTGGGAGACAAAGAAAGCTTTTGAAGCAGTAAAAAAAATAAGGTCAAAAAATAAACATATAATTATTGAAATATCAGGAGGAATAAATAAAGAGACAATAAGAAGCTATGCTCTATGTTTGCCAGATATCATATCCCTAGGTTCAGTTACACATTCTGCAAAGGCACTAGACATTAGTTTAGAAGTAGCCTAAAAGCTACTTCTAGGGACCTTTCTATCTTTTGAATCAATACTTAAAGTTAAAGGGCCCCAATTATTTAATTCTATCTCCATCTCTTCTCCAAAAACCCCTGTCTTTATTAGAGGGTGCTCTTGTTCTAATTTTACTAAGAATTTTTCATAAATAATCTTAGCTTTTTCTGAGTTCATTGCATTGCTAAAATCAGGTCTATTGCCGGATCTGGTAATACCCGACAAAGTAAAATTACTGATAACCAAAATCGATACATTTTCATTTTGAACAGATATATCTAAATTTGAAGAATCGCTAGGGAATAGGCGTAAATTAATTAATTTTCTTATGATGTATTCAGAATCTTCGTGTGTATCCGATTTAATTATTCCTAATAAAACTAAAACACCTTTATCAATTTTTGAGTAAACTTTTGAGTTAATAGATACAGAGGCTGACTTGACTCTCTGAATTAGCGCTATCATTAATCAGTCTTTTTTGATTTAGTAGATTTATTTTTTTTAGTATCTTTTTTATCTTGCTTAGTAGTTTCTTTAGAAGACTTTGATTTAGATTGGGCACTAGATGTCCTATTTGAGGTTGAATACCATCCTGAGCCTTTGAAATGTACAGAAAATGCACTAATTATCCTTTCGCCATTCTTATTGCAGTCTTGGCATTTAGCAATAGGCTTATCACTGAAATTTTGAATTATTTCAAATATTTCAGTATCACAATTTTTATTTAAACACTTGTATTCGTATATTGGCATATTACTTGAATAATGAATTTAACCTGACTGATTATAAAAAATTGACTTTAATCTCTCAACTTTTATATTAATATCTTGATTAATAATTAGGTTGTTTCCAGTAACAACCCCAATCTCTTTTGAATCAATATTATGCTTATTTGCAATTTCAGATACCTTTTTTGTATTTTTTGGACTGCAGCTCATAATTACTGCAGATCTATTTTCCCCAAAATAAATAGACTTTTTATTAGTTGCATCTAGTAATATATCAGAGCCAACTCCACCTAATATACAACTTTCAGCAATTGCTAAAGAAAGTCCTCCAGTAGAAACATCATGAGCAGAATTGATTAGCCTTTTATCGATTATTTCTAACAATGAATTTTGTAGGTGTAGTTCTTTTTTTAAATCAATATGAGGTGAGCCAGAAAGCTTTCCCTCAATAATTTTTTGATATTCTGATCCGGATAGCAAATTATCATCATCTTCAATAATTTTATCTCCAATAATAATAATTTTATCTCCAATATTTTTAAAAGATGCAGTAACAGCTTTTGAATAATCGTTAATATGCCCAATTGCACCTATTATTGGCGTAGGGAAGATTGGCTTTTCATTTGATTCATTGTATAGGCTTACGTTTCCGCTAATTATAGGAATTCCAAATTCTAAACAAGCTTTCTTTAACCCTTCTATTGTTTTAGTTATTTGATATTGAACGTCGGTTTTTTCTGGATTTCCTAGATTGAGCCCATCTGTTAATCCGATAGGCGTTGCTCCAGTACATATTACATTTCTGCATGCTTCTGCAACAGCCATAGATGCTCCTATCTCAGGATCTAAATAGCATTTTTTGGAGTCACAGTCTATGCTGATTGAAATTGCCTGTTTGCCTTTTTTTAGTCTTAAAACTGCAGCATCTGCCTCTCCAGGCAGGACAATAGTATTTAATTGAACTTGATGATCAAATTGGCTATATATTTCTTTTTTTGATGATATATTGGGTGACTTTAGAATCATTTCTAAAATTTTACCCATATCATTAATTTTGTTGCTCGACGGAATATATTTTTGAATATTATCGATCCATTCTGGCTTCTTATCTGACAGAACATATGCCGGGGCGTCAGTGAGAATTTTTACAGGAGTATTAAGTATTTCGGTTCCCATATGCATTATTTTTACATTTTTTGATTTATTAAATTTTCCAATAGTGTTGGCTTTAAGATCACGATCTTTAAAAAATTTTAAAAATTTATTTTCACTTTTTGGATCGACTATGACCAACATCCTTTCTTGTGATTCGGAGAGCATTATTTCATATGGAGTCATTCCTTCTTCTTTTGTGTGAACTTTGTCTAAATTTAGATCAATACCGAGATTGCTTTTTTCAGCAACCTCTATTACTGAACTAGTAAGGCCTGCAGCTCCAAGATCTTGCATTCCAACTATCCCCTTCATCTTTCCTGATATGAGGCAAGATTCTAGTAGAACTTTTTCTAGGAAAGGATTTCCTACTTGAACTGCTGATCGAGAGTCTGAGCCTTCTTCTAATGATTGTGAAGCTAGTCCGGATGCGCCATGAATTCCATCCCTGCCAGTATCTGCCCCTACTAATATTGCTAGGTCACCTTCTTTATCCGCCTTAGCATTTAGTACAGGGGATTTGCTATCTATAATTCCAACACACATTGCGTTGACTAAAGGGTTAGTTGTGTAGCATTCTTCAAATTCTATCTCTCCACCCACATCAGGTATACCCAAACAGTTTCCGTATGTCGATATTCCCTCTATAACCCCGTTTAGGAGATACTTGTTCCTTGGAATATCTTGAGGACCAAATCTAAGAGAATTTAATATAGCGATAGGATAAGCACCCATTGCAAATATGTCCCTGACAATTCCACCTACACCTGTAGCAGCACCTTCCTTTGGTTCAATAGCTGATGGATGATTATGAGATTCCACCTTCATTACTATTTTCAATCCATCTCCTATATCAAGTACACCTGCATTTTCTTTGCCCATTTCGGATAGAACTTTATCACTTTCATTAGGCAACTCTTTTAGTAAGAGTTTTGTGTGTTTATATCCGCAGTGTTCACTCCATAAAGCGCCAAAAAGACCTAGCTCTAATGGAGAAGGCTCCCGATTTAATAGTTCGCATATTTTCAAATACTCAGGTTCTGAAAGGGCTATTTCTTTTAATAATTTTTTATCTATCATAATTTAAAAGGATTTAATCATTGATTTGAATATTAAGTTCCCATCTTCGCTACCCAAATCCAAAGAGCATGATCTTTCTGGATGAGGCATCATACCTAAGACATTTCCATTTTTATTAACAATCCCGGCTATATTGTTTAAGGACCCATTAGGGTTTGAATCATTATTGATCAGTCCTGATTCAGTGCAGTATTGAAAAGCAATTTGGTTATTTTCTAAAAGCGCATTTAAGGTATTATTATCTGCCTGGTAATTACCTTCTCCATGAGAAATAGGAATTTTTAAGATTTTATTTTCAGGTATGAGAGAAGTAAATTTTCTAGATTTACTAGATTTAAGATTAACAAAGCTACAATTAAATTTTAAATTCTTATTCCTAATCAATGCACCAGGTAAAATTCCTGATTCACATAAAATTTGAAATCCATTGCATATGCCAATTATTGGCCTGCCTTCCTGGTTAAATTTTGATACATCTTTCATTACTGGAGAGAATTGTGCAATTGCACCTGCTCTTAAATGATCCCCATGTGAAAACCCCCCAGGTAGAACAATTGCGTCTATGTTCTTTGGTATTGAATCTTTGTGCCAAATAAAAAAAGATTTAACGTTTTTAAAAGAAGATAGGGCGAATTCACAGTCCCTGTCGCTCCAGGTACCAGGAAAAACTATTATTCCAACATTCATATAAGAATGTTATATCTGAAAGGGGTAAATGATAAGTTTATTTTAGAATATTAAGGATAATTTCAGGGAAAGGGAAAGGGAAAAAATTAAGTCTCTTTGCTTTTTCTTTTTTTATTGGCCATTTTTTTCTTTTTTAAAGCACTTGGCGGCTCAAAAGCCTGCCTTTTTCTGGTCTCAGAAAGAATACCATTTTGCTGCACTCTTCTATTGAAGCGTCTAAGCATGCTATCAAAAGCTTCGCCATCTCTTTGTTTTACTTCTGTCATTTTTCTCCTAGTTAAATCAATGTGAAAGTATACATGTTGTTTACCTAAGGTTCAACAATATATTAAAGAATATTTATACAATCTTGAATTCTTGAAACAGATTCTTCTAATCCAAGTATTTCAATTGATTCAAATAAAGGCGGAGAAACTTCAGAGCCAGTAATGCAATTTCTAACTAATCCAAGATAATCTCTAAGCTTTAAATCTAATTTTTCACAATTACTTCTTAGTAATATTTCTATATCTTTATGACTTGTTTTGTTTTTTTCCAGCAATGTGCTGAAATTATCTGTAAGTTCTTTTAAATTATTTTTAATCTCATTTTTATTCAAAGATCCGCATTTGATGATGCTATCTTCAGGCTTTACATAGACAAAGAAAAATTTAATTGATGGGTAAATTTCGTCAATAGATTTAATCCTTTCTTTAATTAAAGGAATAATTTCCGATAGTTTGTTTTTATCAATTAAATCTGCGCTATCTTTTAATTCTTCAGATAATTTTTCACTAGTTATTTGTATTAGAGTTTTATCATCTAAAGACCTGATATGAACTCCGTTAAGCCAGCTAAGTTTTTCAGGATCAAATATTGAAGGACTTACACTTAATCCTTTGAAATCAAAAAGTTCAATTATATCCTTATATGTTAATACCTCTTTATCATTTCTCGGGGACCATCCTAAAAGAGATATATAATTTGCTAAAGCTTCGGGTAATAGGCCGCTTTCCTTATATTCAATTATAGAATTGGCTCCATGTCTTTTGCTCAGCTTAGCCTTATCTTTCCCAAAAATAAGAGGCAGATGAACAAATGATGGCGGTTCTAATCCAAGAAATTTATATAACAGCAAGTGTTTAGGAGTGCTTGAAATCCATTCTTCTCCTCTTAGAACGTGACTAATGTTCATGCTTGAATCATCAACTACGCTTGCTAAATGGTAAGTAGGCATTTCGTCAGCTTTTAAGATAACAAAATCATCTATTTTAGATAGATCAAATTTCATAGTCCCTCTTCTAAGATCTGTGAATTCAATGTTTCCTGAAAGAGGCACTTTAAGTCGTACTACTATAGGTAGCCCATTCTTTTTTGATCCTTCCAGTTCTTTTCTAGGTCGATTTCTAGAGTAACCGTTGTAGCCAGGTGGCTTGCCTTGCAGTTTTTGCTCTTCTTTCATTTTCTCTAACTCATTTGTTGATAGATCGCACATATATGCATTTCCATCGTCAAGAAGTTTATTAACAACATTTATATATAAGCTCTTTCTTTGAGATTGTGTATATGGCCCGTAATCACCACCAATTTCTGGACCTTCGTCGTAATTTAACCCTAACCAATTTAACCCTTCGATTATATTTTCTACAGATCCTTCTACTTGCCTTTTTTTATCAGTATCTTCAATTCTTAATATAAATTTACCGTCATTTTTTTTAGCAAACGCCCAATTAAATAGAGCTGTCCTCATGGCGCCTAGGTGAGGATCTCCGGTAGGACTTGGCGCAAACCTGACTCTTATTTCTTTTGAAGATTTATTATTCATTATTATTTGATTTTATTATCTCAATAAATTCTTTTGGCATATTGTCTTGAATTTCGACTTCTTTATTATTGGAAGGATGATTGAATTTTATTCTAATTGAGTGCAAATACAATCTTGATGCGTTATTTTTATCATTTGAATATAGATTGTCACCAATTATTGGGCATCCTATCGAGCTTAAATGAACTCTAATTTGATGAGTTCTTCCTGTTAAAATATTTACTTTGAGTATTGAAATATTATTATTTTCACCAATTTTTTCATAAGAAGTGTAGGCATTTTTCCCAGAATCAATTAAGGTTCTTTTAATTTTATTTGTGGGGTGCCTGCCTATAGGAGCATCTATTATACCTTTGTTTTTAATTGGTCCTTTTACAATTGCGACGTATTCCTTTTCAATTTCTCTATTTTTAAACTTTGATTTTAATTTCTCATATGATTCGTTTTTCTTTGCTATTACCATTAAACCTGAAGTTTCTTTGTCTAATCTGTGTACTATGCCAGGTCTTTGATTCTCTCCTACATTTGCAATTTCAGGATATTTTTCTATTATTCCTGAAACAAGAGTTGCACCCTTATAAGTATCTGAAGGATGAACAATTATGCCTTCATCTTTAGATAAAACAACAATATCCTCGTCTTCATATCTGATATCTAAATTTAATTTTACTGGATGTATTTCAGAATCAAATTTTAATTCAGTAATTTTTATTTCGTCATCATTAGTAATTTTTTCAGAGGCTTTTGACACAGGAAATCCATTTTTCCTGACCATCCCCTTGCTTATTAATTTTGACACTTGGCTTCTAGAATAAGAAGTATTGGTGCTTACAAATAAATCAATTCTGATATCTTTATCGTTCTTATAAATTATCTTTTTCATTTGCTTTTCTTTCTTCTTTCCAGTTTACATAGAGATAAAAAGCAAGCATTGCCATACCAACGCTTATGCAAGAGTCGGCAATATTGAAAACAGGCCATGCACCCACATCTATAAAGTCAGTAACTGAACCAAGTCTTATTCTGTCAATTATATTCCCAAAAGCTCCACTAAGCTGGAGGGAGATAGATATTTCTAAAATAATTGAATCTTTTGCGACAAAAATTAGAAAATACATTATTAGGATAATCGCCAATATTCCAACAATCATTAAAAATAGATTGGCGTCCTGAATTATACTGAAGGCACTTCCAAAATTTCTAACATGCGTAAATCTGAAAAACCCTTCATCAGGAATAGAAGCACCAACTTTAAGAGTTCTTATAACTATCTCTTTTGAAATTTGATCCAATAAGAAAAATACAATAACTATGAGGGGGATATACATTTTTTTATATTTCAATAATATTTTTTTCATCACATAGCTATTTTGGTAAACTAAAAAAACTCCTATAAAAGTAATTTTATATTTTTAAGCAAAAATAATTAAGGGGAAAATATTTTGATTGATTTAAGAAGCGATACAGTCACAAGGCCTACTGAAGATATGAGAAAAGCTATGTATGATGCGGAGGTAGGTGATGATGTCCAAGGGGAGGACCCAACAGTTAATAAACTTCAAAGCCTTGCTGCAGAAATTACAGGAAAAGAGAGCGCTTTGATAGTGTCTTCCGGAACTATGGGTAATCTGGTCTCATTGCTTGCACTTACTAATAGAGGAGAGGAAATTATTTTGGGGGATCAATGCCATGTTTATGCATGGGAAGGTGCGGGCGTACCTATTTTTGGAGGGGTAAGCTTAAATGTTATTAAGAATGAAGATAATGGGACTTTAAAATTAGATGAAATTGAAAAATCTGTAAATCCTGTAGATGACCATAAACCTACTACTTCTGTAGTAAGCATAGAGAATACTCATAATCAATGTGGAGGCTACCCTGTTAATGAAAGTTATATTAAAGACTTAAGAAGCCTATGTGATTTAAAAAAATTAAAAATTCATATGGATGGGGCCAGACTTTTTAATGCTGCAATTTCACTAAATACTGATGTTTCTAGTTTAACTAAACATGTAGACACAACAACATTTTGCCTTTCCAAAGGCTTATCATGCCCAATTGGAAGCGTAATTTGCGGATCAGAAGACATAATATTAGAAGCAAAAAGATGGAGAAAAGCTATAGGAGGAGGTATGAGGCAGGCCGGAGTTTTTGCAGCAGCTGGTATTGTTGCATTAAATAATATGGTAGATAGATTATCTGAAGATCATGAAAATGCTACAAAAATTGGAAATGGCTTAGCAGATATTAATGGAATTAAAATTGACGTTGATTATATTAAGACAAATATTATTCGATTTTCTTTGAAGGATACATCGTCTGATATGGATAAATTTAAAAGTGTCCTTTTGGAAAATGGAGTTATGATATCTCCATCTGGAAATACGGTTCGAATGGTTACCCATCGTGAGGTTTCGTCTAACGATGTTGGAGTTGTTTTAAGAGCTGTATCAAAATCAATTAAAGAGCTTTAAATGATCATAGGCCTAATTGGACTTATGGGTTCAGGCAAATCAACTGCTGGAGGATATTTAAGAACCAAAGGTTTTTCAGTTATAGATTTAGATATATTAGGTCATAAAGTTTATGAAAAGGGCTCAAAACAATATGACGAAATCATCGCAATTTGGGGCAATGAGATTTTGGATAAAAATTTAGAAATTAATAGATCTGAACTATCAAGAATAGTTTTTAAGGATGAAAATTCGTATTTGGAGAGACTTCAGTCAATTGTTTGGCCTAAGTTAGAAGAATTGTTGAAAAGCACCATAAATAAATTAAATAAGGAAGAAATAGTATTCATTGAAGGCGCACAAATAGTAAAAAGCGGCTTTAATAAATATTGTGATAAATTATGGTGCATTGTTTCTTCTATTGAAAATATTAAATCTAGAGTAGAAAGTAATAATTATCCAGATTTTCTAGATAGATTAAAGATACAAATTGAGGATTATGCTCAATTAAATAATATTGATGAATTTATATATAACGATTCAACGAAACAAGAACTTAATAATAATGTACAATTCCTATTGGAAAGAATAAGAAAGGAATTCTAATGGCAACTAAATCCTCAAATTCTAAAAATTATAAAATTGAAGATTATTCAATTGAAAGCGAGCCATTTTATGTGCCTGTTAGTGATGAGATTCAAGTATTTGAATCAGCATATAACCAAAAAGTTCCTATTTTACTGAAAGGTCCTACAGGCACTGGAAAAACAAGATTCGTAGAATATATGTCGTGGTACATATCCAATAATATGAAAAAATCTGTTCCGCTGATTACTGTGGCATGTCATGAAGATTTAACTGCAAGTGACCTTGTAGGGAGGTATTTAATTGATTCATCTGGTACCAAATGGATAGATGGCCCTCTCACAAGAGCTGTAAAAAGCGGAGGTATTTGCTATCTTGATGAAATTGTTGAAGCGAGAAAAGATACGACAGTAATTGTTCATCCTTTAACAGATCATAGAAGAATATTAACAATTGATAAGTTAGGAGAAGTTGTAGAAGCAGCAGATGAATTCTTAATGGTTGTTTCATATAACCCTGGTTACCAGAATGCATTGAAAGATTTAAAACAAAGCACAAGGCAAAGATTTGTTGCTATTGAATTTGATTTTCCTACACCTGATTTGGAAGCAAAGATTTTAAAAGAAGAGGCAGGAATAGATGATTCAACTGCAGATTCATTATCATCACTAGGAGAGAAGATAAGAAATTTAACTGATCATGGACTATCTGAGGCTGCAAGTACTAGAGTGCTTATATATGCTGGGAAATTAATTAAAGATGGAATAGCCCCTAGAAGAGCTTGCCAAGTAGCTGTTACATGGGGAATAACTGATGACAAGAAACTTTATAGGAGTATTGAAGAAATTATCAGCGCAATATTCCCGTAGATTATGGATAAATTAAAGGAATTATTATCTAAAAATTCCATATATGAACATGAAAGCATAACTGACAAAAGAGGTCATAAAAATGCTTCAGTCTTTTTACCAGTTTTTTTTAATAACGAGGACTATTCAGTTCTATTTCTTAAAAGATCTAAGAATTTATCTGCTCATAGTGATGAGATTTGTTTCCCCGGAGGAACATTTGAAAGTGATGATGTGAATTTATTGAATACAGCCTATAGAGAAATGAAGGAAGAAATAGGCATAGGTCAGGAGAATGTCAAATTAATTTCTTCTCTAAGTAAGGAAAAAACTAGAACAGGATATATTATTCAGCCTTTTATAGTCTTAGTAAAAGACGGAGTAAAAATAAAGGTAGACGGGGATGAAATTGCTGATTATATGTTCGTATCTATTTCAGAGTTAATGTCTAAAAAAAATAGAAGAGATTATTATTTTTTATCTAATAAATTATTAATTAGTAAGCCGGCATATATAATAAATGATCAGTTAATATGGGGAGCCACAGCAAGTATACTTGAAGAATTTTTAAGTATAATTACTTCAGAAGATGAAAGAAATAAATAATAAGCTTAAAAAATATAATTGGATAGACACTAAAGAATTGAACGAGACTTTAAATGTTTTGTCTGAAGGCCTAAATGAGTCAAGTCTAAATGAGTGGGCAAATATAATTTATTCTTCTATTGAAAATGATTCTGGTATATCTAATCAGCAAGAATATATAGCAAGCTTTATAAGAGAATCTTCAAATGTTTTCAGATCCCTACCTCAAACTCAATTTATTGAATGGGTAAAGCAGTCTAATAGAATCGCTATTGCAAATGGTGATTTGGGCAAAACTTATGTTGATAGTTCTGTAGATATGTTAAAGAATTTGAGGCCTAGGCATTTGCTTGATTGGGGCAACTTAGGTCTAAGTTTATTTAAGTCATCAAAAAACTCTTCATTCTTAGCAAAAAAATTTTATAAGTTATCTCCCTCAATAAATATAGCATCTTCTTATGATGATCTTGAGAAGATAGTGGATACCTGCAAAAGAATTTCTGCTAGAAACATTGATTATTCTTCTAAGACTATAGATTGGGTTTATAAAATCTCGCAATTTAGCCCTAATGATCTTAAATCTTGGAATGAAATTATTAACAAAGTTTCAAAAATACTTATTAAAGATTTTGAGAAAATATTTCAATTGCTAGCAGAAAATGCTGATTTAATAAACCAAAGAAAAGAGTTCATGAAATCTTTAATTAAAATTATAGATTCTAACCCTCAAGATTTCTATCTGGTGATAAAAAAATCAATAGAAATTTTTTCAGATATTTCTTCAGATATTTCTGATGAATATGAAAAAATGTTCATCACTCTTTCTGCTAATAAAACTGATGAATTAAAAGGGTACTCCTTAAACTTTCAAAGTTTAAGGCGAGGATTATCAAAAGAGAAATTTAATATTTGGTTTGATAATGGAATAGATATTATTAATTCAGGCGATAATGCGGAAGCTTATTTTTCTTTGGGTAGCCCTGAGTCAAAATCACTATTTAATGAACTAACATTTTCTGTAGATTTAGATATAGAAAAAGATATATTAAAGCTTTATTGCTGTGCTTTAAGTGGCCAAGAATTAGGAGTGCAAAGCTCTAATGTAATGGTTGATAAAGAGATTGGATGGTTTAATTCTAATTTAGCTACTACTGAAGGATCTACAATTTATCTTCCAGAGTCTATTAAAAAATTTCCTGAAAAAGATAAGAACTTTTCATGGTTAAAAGTTATCGCCACTCATCAGGTAGGGCATGTTGAATTTGGGACATTTAGGCTTAAATTGAACTCTCCATCTTCATACTTTAAAGATTTAAGAACTTCTTTGATAAAAAAATTTGAAGAAAATGCACCAAAAAATACGACAGAAATAACTGATATGACAAAATACTTTAAATTATTTGAAGATTCAAAGTTGGCACAAGACATTTTTTCAGTGTTTGAAGCATATAGAGTTGATGAAAAAGTGCTTAGTAAATATAGAGGTATTTCAAGTGCATATAAAGATGTTAAAAAAAATGCATTGGAATCTAGACCTGAACTTGAAAATTTGCCTGGCAGAGAACTGCTAATTGAATTAATTATAAGGTATAGCTTGAGCCCACAAAAACTTAAAGCGCCTAAAAAACTTGAATCTTCACTAAAAAAACTTTTAAGCCTTTTAATAATTTTAGGTAAGCCTGATTCTAAAATAGAAGATACAGCCGAAGCTACTTTAAGAGGATACAAAATACTAATAGGTATTAAAAATGAATCTCAAGAAGATTTTGAAGAGTATGATTTTGAAGAAGAGAGCTTTGAAAAATTTGAAGATTCTTATAATGAACTGTTGGAGTTCTATTCGTTCCCATCAGAAAACTTGATCGAAAATGATACAAATAATATTAGTGAAGAAAATAATAACGAAGAAGAAGTAGACAATTATTCATCTCCGCAGGAAGTAGAGCATTGGGGAGAATTTAAACCTGAGTTATCGCAACTACTACTTGAAATGAGCCTAGGTGAGGCTGAATTCTCAGAAGATGGAGATTTATCAGATATCTCAACAGAACAACTTGAAGAAATGTTAAAAGATTCGGTCGATGAAAATTCAGATGAAAATTCAGATGATGCTGTTGAGTCAGAAATAACTCAAAATTTAGAGGAAGCATTAAATGAAATGCAAACCGAAAAAATCGAAGATGATCAATCAAAATTTGCTGATAGATTTGATCATTTTGATGAAGATGGAAAGGCGCTTGAGGCTGTTGAAGAGAATCAATTTTTATATGATGAATGGGACTTTAGAGATGAAACTTATAAAAAAAATTGGTGCTTAGTTAATGAAAAGAAGATTGGGGAAGGAGACCTTCAGTATTACGAAGAAACATTAGAAAAATATGCAGATATAGTTGCTGATATTAAGAAGCAATTTGAATTAATGAATCCTGAAACATATAGGAAAATTAAAAGACTTGAAGAAGGAGAAGAGCAGGATTTAGATTTAACTGTGGAGGCCATGGTTGATTTAAGAGCTGGAATAAGCCCTTCAGAAAAACTTTATTGGAGAAGAAATAAAGTAGAGAGAAGTATATCAGTAGCTTTTTTGCTTGATATGAGTGCCTCTACTGCTGAAGCTATTGATGATACAGATAGCTCTAGAGATGAATGGTCTGCACCTGATAACCCCGAAAAGTATATGGAATGGCTCAGGAAGAGAAGATCACAGGGGTTTAGGAGGTCTTATAAGAGAATAGTAGATCTA
>Ga0066850_10001293_pt1 | contig 13224 bp, 9 predicted proteins | sample ETNtaG_4_FD_67282 | JGI IMG/M metagenome (GOLD analysis project Ga0066850, IMG submission 67282) | Marine microbial and viral communities from oxygen minimum zone, Eastern Pacific Ocean - ETNP201406SV67 | ecosystem: Environmental > Aquatic > Marine > Oceanic | place: Pacific Ocean: Eastern... | reverse complement strand
AGGAGCTGTTTCTTCTGATTCTTCAGGAGCTGTTTCTTCTGATTCTTCAGGAGCTGTTTCTTCTGATTCTTCAGGAGCTGTTTCTTCTGATTCTTCAGGAGCTGTTTCTTCTGATTTTATTTCTTTGTCCAGTAGCAGAGAGAGGCCCAGCCTTTTTCTTTCTTCTTCAATTCTAATTATCTTAACATCTACTTTCTGACCTTCTCTAACAACCTCAGCAGGTGTTTCAATCTTTTCGTAACTTAGCTCACTAAGATGTATTAAGCCTTCTAGTCCACCTTGAACTCTAGCAAAAGCTCCGAAAGATGCTAACTTAGTTATGGTTCCTGGCATAATATTTCCTACATTTATTTCAGATGAAATCTGATCCCATGGTTCTGGCTGCAATCTTTTTAAACTAAGAGCAATTCTTAGATTTTCTAAATCAATTTTAATAATTTGCACATCTAATGAAGCCCCAATTTGGACAAAATTTTCTGGATCCAAAACAGTATCCCATGACAATTCAGAAATATGAATTAATCCATCAGCACCATCCATTTCAACAAATACACCAAACTTAGAAGTCCCTAAGACCTTTCCTGCTACTACATCACCTACATTTAGCTCTTTAATTCTTTCGGACTTCAGCTTAAGTTTTACTGCTTCAAGCGCAGCTCTCTCTGAAAATATTGCTCTATTTCTTCTTCTATTCAATTCGGTTATTCGAAATTCAATATCCATACCTATAAACCCTGGCTTAGGAGGGCCAGCTGGGACGTACAATTCCCTTGCAGGTCCAATTAGTTGAGAAAGAGGCACGAACCCTTGAATTCCTTCACATTCAACAACAGCTCCACCTTTATTACTATCAATTATCTTTCCTATTAAGGTTTTTCCTTCTTGGCGAGCAACATCAAGAGTTTTCCAACCTTGCTCTCCCTTAGCTCTATCAACAGATAATAATATTGTTCCTTCTTGCGTTTCAGGGAAAATAACATAAGTAATTAAAGATAATCCAGGCTCATAACTTTCTGTACCAGAAATTGTTTTCATTTCACCTCTAGGCACAAAACCTTCAGATTTTTGTCCTAGATCTATAACTAAACCTGTTTTTTCAACACTAATAATAGTTCCATCAACTATCTCGCCTCTCTCAAGTATTTTTTTGGGCGAGAACTCTTCGATTAAGCTTTCCATAGTATCTACGCCAGTTGAAAAATCAACTGTTTCTAAATCACTAGGACTACCTAATTCTTGATTGTCATCATTAAAAATCAAATTTTCTCCATAAATTATTTTTTTTAAAATCTCTCGGCGGTGACCTATTTTCCCACAAAATTTGCAGTATCGTCAGCGCTAAAACGTTTAACTTCCGTGTTCGGAATGGTAACGGGTTGTTCCATATTGCCTGAACTACCGAGAGACAAATATATATTAACTGGTCGCGGGGGGCGGACTCGAACCGCCGACCTTTGGGTTATGAGCCCAACGAGCTGCCGCTGCTCCACCCCGCAACAAAACGAATATTTACAAGTTGATTTTCTTAATGGGTTAAACCCTCGGACCATTAGTATTGCTCAGCTCAAAGTGTTACCACTCTTACACATGCAACCTATCAACCCTGTAGTCTCCAGGGGGCCTTACTCTCATAAAGAGATGGGAAATCTTATCTTGAGACGGGCTTCGCACTTAGATGCTTTCAGCGCTTATCCTTAATAGACATAGCTACCCGGCGATGCATCTGGCGATACAACCGGCACACCAGAGGTCTACTCACTCCGGTCCTCTCGTACTAGGAGCAACTTCTCTCAAATTTCCTGCGCGCACAGCGGATAGAGACCGAACTGTCTCACGACGTTCTGAACCCAGCTCGCGTGCCGCTTTAACGGGCGAACAGCCCGACCCTTGGGACCTTCTTCAGCCCCAGGATGCGACGAGCCGACATCGAGGTGCCAAACCTCCCCGTCGATATGGACTCTTGGGGGAGATAAGCCTGTTATCCCCGGGGTAGCTTTTATCCGTTAAGCCACAGCCCTTCCACTCGGTACTGTGGGATCACTTTGCCCGACTTTCGTCCCTGCTCGACTTGTAGGTCTCGCAGTCAAGCAACCTTATGCCAATGCACTCAAAAGCTGATTTCCATCCAGCCTGAGGTTACCTTTGGGCGCCTCCGTTACATTTTAGGAGGCGACCGCCCCAGTCAAACTGCCTACCAGACACTGTTCTAATTAAAATTAGTTAGAATCAAGACCAAAGAAGGGCGGTATTTCAAGGGCGACTCCACCCGAGCTGACGCTCAAGTTTCATAGTCTCCCGCCTATCCTACACATCATTAATCACAATTCAATGTCAAGCTACAGTAAAGCTCCACGGGGTCTTTTTGTCCTGCTGCGCGTAACCCGCATCTTTACGGGTCATGCAATTTCACCGAGTCCATCCTTGAGACAGTGTCCAAGTCGTTACGCCTTTCGTGCAGGTCGGAACTTACCCGACAAGGGATTTCGCTACCTTAGGACCGTTATAGTTACGGCCGCCGTTCACCGGGGCTTCGGCTCAAAGCTCTCACTTCTCGCGTTAACCTACCGGCACTGGGCAGGCGTCAGCCTGTATACGTCATCTTTCGATTTAGCACAGACCTGTGTTTTTGATAAACAGTCGCTCAGACCAATTCTCTGCGGCCTAAAACACTTTCGACGCGAAGTCTAATATGTTTCAGGCTCCCCTTATTCCGAAGTTACGGGGTTAATTTGCCGAGTTCCTTAAGGATGGTTTTCTCGTTCACCTGGGGGCTTTTACCCCTGTCCACCTGTGTCGGTTTTCGGTACGGACGTAATATCCCTATCAACGAAGCTTTTCTCGGCGACATAGTTCTTGCTTAATTCTCCAAGGCCTAAGCCTTAAAGTTTGAAACCCCCTCAGTTAATAACGTAACTGTTCTTTTAACCACAATCACTTCCCTACAGGGCCCCACACGCCATGTCCAATAGGCATGCCAAGCATTCCTTATCGCGTCACTTCTTTGCATAGCAGGATAATTACGGTGCTGGAATTTTGACCAGCTGTCCATCGGATTCACCTTGCGGCTACTCCTTAGGACCGACTAACCCTACGCCGATCAACGTTGCGTAGGAAACCTCGGACTTCCGGTGTCTTTGATTCTCACAAAGATTGTCGCTACTCATGCCGACATTCTCACTTCTCAACGCTCCACCAAATCTCACAATTCAGATTCAACGCATTGAGAACGCTCCCCTACCGATTCAATAAAGAATCCCGCAGCTTCGGTGAATGACTTAGCCCCGATAATTTTCGGCGCAGAACCCCTCGACTAGTGAGCTATTACGCACTCTTTAAAGGATGGCTGCTTCTAAGCCAACCTACTAGCTGTCTGGGCGATCCCACCTCCTTTACCACTTAGTCATTACTTGGGGACCTTAGCTTGCGATCTGGGCTGTTTCCCTTTCGACAATGGCGCTTATCCGTCACTGTCTCACTCCTAGGCTTCGGCTAACGGCATTCGGAGTTTGGTTGAGTTTGCTAAACTTGCGTCCGCTAGCTCATCCAGTGCTCTACCTCCGTTAGTTAATACCTAAGGCTGTACCTAAATACATTTCGGGGAGAACCAGCTATCTCCGTGTTCGATTGGAATTTCTCCTCTACCCACAGCTCATCCCAGCACTTTGCAGCGTACAAGGGTTCGGGCCTTCACGAAATGTTAATTTCGCTTCACCCTGGCCATAGGTAGCTCACACGGTTTCGGGTCTAATCCATACAACTAAACGCCCTATTCAGACTCGCTTTCGCTTCGGCTACAATACTTAATATCTTAACCTTGCTATATAAATTAACTCGCCGGCTCATTCTTCAATAGGCACGCTGTCACATATAAAATGCTCCAACGGCTTGTAAGCATACGGTTTCAGTTCTATTTCACTCCCCTTTCGGGGTTCTTTTCACCTTTCCCTCACGGTACTAGTTCGCTATCGGTCAATAAAGGTATTTAGCCTTGGAGAGTGGTCTCCCCAGATTCCCACAGGATTTCACGTGTCCCGTGGTACTCAGGAAATCTATGAAAAGTTATTCCTCTTTAAAATACGGGGCTATCACCCTCTATGGCTGGTTTTTCCAAACTTCATTCTTATAAAGGAATAATTTTTTACTTTTCTGAGCACTTGGAGTTGCTCATATAGACTCCTACAACCAAATTAGATCGTAAGGCTCCAACCCGTTTAGATCTAAAAGTTTAGGCTCTTCCCATTTCGCTCACCGCTACTCCGGGAATCTCATTCGATTTTTTTTCCTCAGGGTACTTAGATGTTTCAGTTCCCCCACTTACCTCAAACACGTAAACGTGCTTGTATCCAAAAGATGTGTTTCCACATTCGGGAATCCCCGATTAAGCTTGCTAGACAGCTAGTCGAGGCTTATCGCAGACTTGCTACGCCCTTCTTCGGCCCTTATTGCCAAGGCATCCGCCATATGCTCTTAATAGTTCAACCCATTAAGAGAATCAACTTTAGTTCAAGAAAAACTTCTTTTAAAAGAAATCTCTCGATGTAATTATTCGCTTTTTATTCAGTTGTTAAACCTGATTTATTTAATTAATAAAACAGGGATCCTAAAAAATGGGATCAGCAAAGAACTATACCTTCAGATGGTTAAAATATCAACAGTTTTATGTAATTAATTTCATCTTGGCTAAAAACTCATAATAAATTAAACTAATTTACTGTGATTCTAGTAGAAGGAAGTATTAAAAAATGCCAGCTGATGTAATAATTGGAGGACAATGGGGAGATGAAGGAAAAGGCAAGATAGTAGACCTACTAGCTTCTGAATATTCTGCAGTAGTTAGATTTTCTGGAGGTAATAATGCAGGACACACTGTTATTAATGATCTAGGTGAATTTAAATTACACCTTATACCATCTGGAATTTTACACGATAATGTAACTTGTATAATTGGAAATGGATGTGTTGTTGACCCAAAAGTGCTAATACATGAAATTGATAAGTTAAAAGAAACAGGCGTTAATATATCCTCAAAAAATTTAGTAATTAGTGACAAGGCTCACATAATACTCCCAAGGCATATAGAGAAAGATTATGAGCAAGAAAAAGCAAGAGCTGATTTTAAGATAGGAACTACCGGAAGAGGTATAGGTCCGGCTTATATGGATAAAGTTGCTCGAAGTGGATTCAGAATGGAAAATATTGCTGATTGGCCAGAATGGTCAAAGAAATTAGGTGGGCACATAAAATCAACTCAAAAATTATTAAGAGATTTATTAGATAAAGATGAAAATGTGTTGCTTGAAGGGGCACAAGGAGCATTATTAGATATAGATCATGGGTCTTACCCTTTCGTTACTTCCTCAAATTCAACTATTGGAGGAGCATTGACTGGAACTGGATTAGTGCCTTCTGATATTAGAGATACAATAGGAATTTTTAAAGCCTATGCCACTCGTGTAGGAGAAGGGCCATTTCCTTCAGAACTTCAAAAATCAGATCCTACAGCAAAACACTTGCTGGAAAAAGGTCATGAATTTGGAACTACTACTGGAAGAGAAAGAAGGTGTGGTTGGTTCGATATTGGATCTGCAAAACACTCCATAATGACTAATGGCTTCAACAAAATTGCAATTATGAAACTTGATGTTTTAGATGGAATTAAAGAAATAAAAGTTTTAAACAGTATAGGCAATAAAATCAAATACGATACTCTGCCTGGATGGGATCAATCTACTGTTGGAATAAAAGATTATTCTCGCCTACCAGAAAATGCTAAAAAATATTTGAATTATCTTGAAAAAGAATTAGGAACTAAAATCGATATAATTTCGACAGGCCCTGAAAGAGACCAGACAATATCTAATTAAATATTAGTGACGTCTATATCGTAATTAGACAACATTTGAGAAAAGTCTTTACCAAGCTCGTCGCTATCTTTCATAGGCAATCTTAATCCACCAACTTCAAATCCTGACAAATTTAAAGCTCTCTTTATTAATATTGGATTTGTTACCCAAAATAATCCTTGAAAAAGTGGAAGTAATTTCTTATGCTGATCAGCTGCAGATTCTATGCTTCCTTCTAGAATTGAACCAATCATTCTCTTAATCTGAACTCCAACTATATTAGAAGCTACACTTACAACTCCAAATCCTCCCAAAGCCATAATTGAAAATGTCTCATCATCATTTCCGCTCCATACTCTAAAATCGGTACCAGATGACTCGCTTATAATACTTGTTACTTGCCCAAGATCACTTGATGCTTCCTTAATCCCAACTATATTTTGATGAGAAGATAAGGCTAGTGTGGTTTCTGCGGTCATGTTTAAGGATGTCCTTCCTGGAACATTATATAAAATCCCAGGTATTTCAACTGAATCAGCAATTTTATTAAAATGATCTATCAACCCCTGCTGGGTTGGCTTATTATATGCAGGAACTGTTAGAAGTAAGGCATCAACCCCTAATTTTTGAGCTTCTATCGATAACTCAATAGATTTAGAATTGTTGTTGTCTGTAGTTCCGGCAATTACTCTGGTATTACCTCCTACTGCCTCTTTAACGACTTTAAATAATTTCAACTTTTCTTCATCAGAAAGCGTCGGGGATTCTCCAGTGGTTCCTCCTATTAAAATTCCATCACTTCCAGATTTTGATAGTGCCACTGCAAGATTTTTTGCCACATCATAGTCCACGTCTCCATTTTTTTGAAATGGAGTAATCATAGCTGTTATTAATCTATCTTCGGTTATCATTTTGTAAATTATATCTTTTCTTTTCAGAGAATATATAACATCAAGGACTTGAAAACAAAGTTATGCCTCAAAATTAGGAATTCTGCCTAATTTAATAGCAGATTCCATAATTTGAATAGCATTTAAAGCAGCTCCTTTTCTTAAATTATCTGAAACTAGCCAAAAATTTATTCCTTTATCGTTACTTAAATCTTTTCTGATTCTTCCAATGAAAATATCGTCTTCGCCCTCTACCATGCTAGGTGTAGGATAATTTCCATTTTTACCATTCCCTATTAATTTGATTCCGTCTGATTCAGAAAACAACCTTACAATTTCTTGAACATCTACATCTTCTTCAAAATCAACCGAAACTACTTCGGAATGACAATAGAAAACTGGAACTCTCACACACGTAGCAGATATACTTAAATCATAATCATGAAGAATCTTCTTTGTTTCATTAATCATTTTATGTTCTTCTTTCGTATATCCATCTTCCATAAAATCATCAACTTGAGGAATTAAAGAAAAAGCAATTTGATGTGGATATACAGATTTAGAAACCTCTTTGTTGTTAAGAATATTTTCAGTTTGATCTCTTAGTTCAGAAACAGCAAGAGATCCGCTTCCAGAAACTGCCTGATATGTAGAGGCATGTACTCTTTTTATTTTTGATAATTTTCTTAATCGATCAAGTGCCATCACTAAGGGAGTAGTAGTGCAATTAGGAATAGAAATAATTCCTTCATGAAAATTAATATCATCTTCATTAACCTCTGGAACAACTAAAGGCACATTCTTTTTCATCCTAAATGCAGCGCCATCATCGATAACTAGAGCTCCACTATTAACTGCAGCTGGAGCAAGATATAAACTAACCTCGCTATCCGCTGATACAAATACTACATTAGACTCCTTAAATGAATCCTTATTTGCTTCGTAAACTATAAGGTCATTTTCATTATAAGAGATTTTTTTTCCGGCAGATCTTTCTGATGCAAATAATTTAATTTTCTCTGCAGGATAATTTTTCTCTGCCAAAATATCTAAACAAACTTTGCCAACCGCGCCAGTTGCCCCAACAATTGCTAATGAAGGAAATTTATTGCTATTAGTCATAATCCTAATATATTTTCAAGTCCCATTATAAACTCATTATTTTTAATTACATGTTCTGCAGCAAGTAGAACCCCAGGCATAAAACTTTCTCTGTCGGAAGAATTATGAATTATAGTTAAATTTTCACCTTTTGCACCAAATATTAATTCATGTTTTGCGATTACGCCTGGGAGTCTCACACTATGAATATTTACTCCTGCTCCATGACCACCTCTAGTGTTGCTAATCTTGTTAACTTCAGAATCAACCTTTTTAAATCTATCAGGATTCCCTTCAGATACTGAATCTGCAATTGATATGGAAGTACCACTAGGTGCATCGGCTTTGTTTTCATGATGACTCTCAATTAATTCAGCATATTCATAAAATTTTGCTGCAATAGAGCCAATGTGACTCATTAATATAGCTCCTGTTGAAAAGTTTGAGCATAGAGCCACTCCTACTTTCTTTTCGCCTGATAAATGCTTAATATCATCCAAATTTTCTTGGGAATAGCCAGTGGAGCCACTTACAAATGGTATCTCATTTCTTAGAGAAAATTCAGCGGACTCCATAAAACCAGAAGCATTACTAAAATCAATCACGCAATGAGTATCTCTAATAATTTCCTCTCTAACTTCACTTAATTTGGAAAAATTAGAATCTGAGGTTTCTGAATTTATATCTACACAACAAACCAAATTAAATTTATCTGAGTCATTAATTGCTTTCACAACAGCTTGACCCATTTTGCCTAGATAACCATTTATAAGTACATTCATCATTTTAATATTCTATTATTAAAATGCTTAATTTCTCAAAGATGGAGGTTTATTCCTGCCTCGCCTGACCTCTTTTCTATTAGAATCTCCACCCCTAAACTTATTTCCTCCGCCTCTTTTTCTATTAGAATTACTAGCCTCTTCTAAGGACAATTCTCCAGAAAGATAAGCATCTACTCTAGCTGATAAATCTATTCTTTTTTGATCATCAATTCGTTTCACAATTACTTTAATTTCCTGACCTTCTTCTAAGGCTGATTCGACAGAATCTACTCTTTCTTCGCTTATCTCGCTAATATGCACTAACCCATCTTTGCCAGGCAATATATTCACAAATGCGCCAAAATCCATCAACTTCACAACTTTTCCATCGTACACATCTCCTACCTCAACATCCTTAACTATTTGCTCCACTTTGTTTTTTGCACCTTCTATATTTTCTGAGGACATTCCACCAATCCTGACCTCTCCATCATCGTTTATGTCCATAGTCACATCGAATTCAGCTACTATTTCTTTAATTGTAGATCCTCCGCTTCCAATAACCATTCCAATTTTATCTGTAGGGATATTAATTTTCACAGTTTTAGGAGCATACTCACTTACTTCTTCTCTAGGTTCAGGCAGAGTTGACTCCATATGTTCAATTATTTCTAATCTAGCTTTCTTCGCTTGCTCTAAGGCTTCGCTTAATATTTGAGGGGTTACCCCTTTAACTTTAATATCCATCTGAAGAGCTGTTACTCCAGAACGAGAACCAGCAACTTTAAAATCCATATCTCCTAAGTGATCTTCCAGTCCTTGTATATCAGTTAATATTGCATATTTGCCATCAGGGTTCAAAATCAATCCCATTGCTATTCCAGCCACAGTTTCTTTAATAGGTACTCCGCCATCCATTAATGAAAGTATGCCTGCGCACACTGTTGCCATAGATGTAGACCCATTCGAACTTAAAACATCAGATACTACCCTCATCGCATAAGGCCAATCTTCTTCGCTAGGCAAGACAGGCTTAATTGCTCTCTCTGCCAAAGCTCCATGCCCTTGCTCTCTTCTGCTCGTCATAAATCTTCCTGATTCACCTACTGAATATGGAGGGAAGTTATAGTGCAACATAAATGTTTTCTCTGTAATAGGAGATAAAAAATCTAATCTCTGTTTCTCGCTCAGAGAAGCTAATGTTACAGTACCTAAAGCTTGGGTTTCACCTCTCCTAAAGATTGAAGAGCCATGGACCCTAGGCAAAACTCCAACCTCAGATTCAAGATCTCTCATCTGGTCAGGTTTTCTATTATCTGGCCTGATACCTTTCTCAATAATACGATCCCTAACAATATTCTTTTCTAAAGATGAGATCTCATCTTTAATCTGAATTAACGAATCAGAATCCTCTTCACTATCTATTTTTTCAGATAATTCAGTAATAATTTTCTTTTTTTCTTCTGAAAGATCAGATTTACTAAGACCTTTATCATATAAATCATTAATTTTTTTTGATGATGACTCTATTAATTCAGGACTAATAACAGATTCTAATTCACTCTCTTCAATTATAGTTTTATCTTTAGCTATTTCTTTAGCTATTTTTTTCTGTAATTCAGCCATCTTCATATTATTTTCCTGAGCTAACTCTAGAGCTTCTAATAATAATTCCTCAGATACAAAATTTGCTCCTGCCTCAACCATCATAATTGCCTCTGAAGTTCCAGCAACAGTTAATTGAAGGTCACTTGATTCAAGTTGTTCATATGTAGGATTAACTACAAGTTCCCCGTCTACATATCCGATTTCACATGCCCCAACTGGTTCATTGAATGGAATATTAGAAACCATTAATGCCATCGATGCTCCTAAAATACCTAATGAAGAGTAAGGGAATTCTAAATCTGTGGATAGGACAGTTATAACTATCTGAGTATCATTATGATAATTTTTTGGGAAAAGAGGTCTAAGAGGCCTATCCACTAACCTACAATTAAGTATGGCTTGCTCAGATGGCCTGCCTTCTCTTTTGAAAAAACCACCGGGCATTTTTCCTGCCGCATAAGATTTTTCTTGCACTTCTACCGTTAAAGGCAGGAAGTCTACATCCATTGCTTCATCTCTTGCGCACGCAGTTACCAACAAAACTGTGTCATCTACTTTAATTGTTACTGCACCGTCTGCTAGATTAGCGATTTTCCCGAACTCAAACTCGAAAACTCTTCCGCCCAACTCCAACTCATATTTATTTGTCATTTATTTTTCTTTCTTCTTTTACTTACTTACTTATTGAATTACCGTCTAAGACCAAGAGATGTAATTACTTCTTGATATTTTGTACTATCTTTTCTTTTTAGATATGACAATAATTTTCTTCTTTTTTCAACCAATGAAATCAAGCCTCTTTTACCGGAATAGTCATGCTTATGCTCATTAGAGTGCTCTATTAAGTCCTGAATTCTTGAAGTCAATAGTGCAATTTGCACTGACGCTGATCCATTATCATTGCTATCATTTTGAAAATTCTTAGCTATTTTACTTTTTAATTCTTGCATAATTTAATTCTTGGGTAATATTTTATAAAAACTATAGTTTTTAATGCTTTTCTCGATTAATATCTAAAAAATTGTAGTAATACTTATTTATAACTTGCATAGCATACCACTATTGCTAGCGATTAGAAATACTACCAATCTTTTCAAAAAAATAAAACTTTGGCCTAAAAATACTTGACATCTTAGTTTGGGCAAGTCTAAGATTGCATAGAATAATAAAGCAAAAAGGCTTTCTATTACTGTTTTCTTTTTAACTTTAAAGAAAGATAATGGTATAATTAAATATTGAAAGTTTAAACGAAAACGATAGGGAGGACAGGCCAAATGAAAAAAGGTCTTCTCATTACAATATCAATAATAGCAATGATTAGCCTAGTTGCCTGTGGTAGTGGTTTAACTGGAACCCAAGGGATTCAAGGACCACAAGGACCACAAGGTATCCAAGGACTGCAAGGACCTGAAGGTGCAGCTGGACCGCAAGGTGCAGCTGGAATAGATGGTGCAGATGGTGCGAAAGGTACAAATGGTACAGATGGTAGAGACGGCTCACCAGGTGCTCCAGGTATTCCTGGACCAGCAGGTGCAAGTGCCGGTTCTTCTGGAGTCGTTGTAGCTGATGTTTCAGGTACTACTGCTACTATTTCTGGTGCTGGTTTTACTGCAGGAAGCAAAGTCACAATAAAAGCTGGTGGATCTGAAATTGGATCTGCTACAGCAAATGCTGGCGGCGCATTCTCAATTGCGGTTAGCACAATAGGTTTACCTACTGGTGCTCATGCTCTTGAAGCTGGATCTGCTATGGGAGTTATAGTTGTTGGTGGAGCTTCTGCTTTACAAGCAGCTCCGTAACACAAGCTAATAAAATCTAAAAAGAAGCAACCCTTTTTTGGGGTTGTTTCTTTTTTGTTGTATGCATATCAAGCAAAGTTAAAATCAGTACCTAATTGTACATTTGATTATTAAAATCAATGCTACGCATAGGATACTAATTAACATATAAGAGAATGAATGTATAAGGGGAAACAAAAAGATTTCTATCTTTATATAGACTGACTAATATATTTCTTGTGCTTCTTACTTTTAAAAGTCTAAGAGACTAATACCATCTAGGCCATGTATGGATATAATTTAACTAATTAATAGTTCTTATTCTTAATTTACCAATCCTTCTGCCAATAGTGGACTGAACTACTATCTCCAAGCCTTCAAAATTGACTCTATCTCCAACTGATGGCATTTTGCCTAATTCTTTATATACTAATCCACCGATCGTATCATAACCATTAATTTGAATAGATGACCCAATCTCTTCATTTAAATCTGAAATAGATACTTTTGCATCAACGATTAGGTTATTATCATTAATCTTGTGGAAAGATGGGTCAGGTTGATCAAATTCATCAACAAGCTCACCTACTATCTCTTCTATTAGATCAGTTACAGTTACTAACCCTGATATGCCTCCATGCTCATCCATAACAATTGCAATTCTTGTTCTGTTATCTTGAAATTCTGACAACAGCTGCTCTAAATTTTGTGATTCTGGAACATATATCGCAGGTCTTATTATTTCATCAATTTTTAATGATTTGTTATCTTCAATGTTAATTTTTAGAGTATCTTTGGCATAAACTATACCTTTAACATCATCAATAGAATCTCCTATGACAGGAATTTTTGAATAGCCACTATTAGAAATTAATTCAGCTAATTCATTAAATTCGGAGTCTACTTCAATAGTAACTAAGTCAACTCTTGGCTTCATAATTTCTCTAACTTTAACTATATCCATTCTCAAAATCCCTTTTATCATCTTCATTTCTTCTTGATCAACAGACAATCCTGCTGCTTCAAATACCTCAATTTCATCAGAATTTTCATTATTCATTTCAGTGTTACCGTTCCCGTTCCCGTTACGAGAGAAAATATCAATTATTTTAATTGAGACTGGCTTTATTAATTTTGCAAAAATTACAAATCTTTTTAGGATATTCAACGGAATAAATTCAGCTGCAATAAAAACTAACCCAATAAATATCAATAGGACAAATAAACTTGAAATGAACAA
>Ga0066850_10001292_pt1 | contig 13224 bp, 17 predicted proteins | sample ETNtaG_4_FD_67282 | JGI IMG/M metagenome (GOLD analysis project Ga0066850, IMG submission 67282) | Marine microbial and viral communities from oxygen minimum zone, Eastern Pacific Ocean - ETNP201406SV67 | ecosystem: Environmental > Aquatic > Marine > Oceanic | place: Pacific Ocean: Eastern... | reverse complement strand
TTACCCATATCAATATCACCCATATGGTTTATACCTATTTCGGCTATCACATAAGTTTTACCCTTTACCAACATACAAAACCTCCATCTATTATTAAATTGTGACCATTAACATAACTTGAAATATCACTTGATAAATACGCTATACCACCAACTATCTCATCATCTTTTACCATTCTGTTCATCGGACATCTTTCACTATATTTTTTTATAAAATCTTTATTCTGTGGATTATTCTGATTGTATATTCCACCGGGTGAAACACAATTAACCCTTATATTTTTTTCTGACAAATATACTGCAAAATATTTAGTCATCTGAATTATAGCCGCTTTAGTAGCACCATATATTTCAGAATTTTTTCTATCACCCTCTTCGTACATTCTAAAATCAGGACTTACAACTCCATATATAGAACCAACATTTACTATTGACGCATTATCTTGTTTGTGTTCATCAAAACATTTTACAAATGATTGAATTGAATTAAATGTTCCTCTCAAATTTACATCAGATACAAAATCAAAATCGTCTTCAGTTCTTGACATTGAATCTTCAAAAACACTAACACCCGCATTATTAATTAAAATATCAACACCACAAAGTTTATCAAATGTATTTCTATAATTGGATAAAACATCCCCCTTATTTCGTAAATCAAAATCATCAATATCAAAACCACATACAACCGCACCTTGTTGTTCATAAATTTCTGTTATTTTTGAACCAAGTTGCCCCTTACATCCGGTTAAGATGACTTTTTTGTTTTTTAAATTAATCATTTAATATAGTCCTCAATTCTTTTAAGGATTTAATAAGTTTATTAATATCTCTATAATATTCTACTGTCACATATCCAATATTTGACCATTTATCAATAAGACTTTTCACATCTTGAAATTCTATTTCATCTGGACATTTATGTAAATCTTTAGCATAATCACCTTCATAACCCATTTTACAAACTTGTATTTGTCTACAAAGTTCAAAAGGTAGAGTAGATTTATACTCTTCATAAGTAATTCCTTTATTATATGCAGTGACTTGTGCATGGGCTGTATCGAATAGAAATCCATCTAACCCAGTATCAAATATAAGTTTGGATAGAAACCTTCCATCCGTGACATAATCATAAGCATTAGTTGGATAATAGGCATTATTTTCTATAAGTAATTCTATATTACCAACTATACTTCTAATTTTTTCTACATTTTCAAAACAATTATCATACATTTCCTGTTTAGAATACTTCTCATCACTTGTTTGGTATATACCATTCTTTTCAATTATATTTTTTGCTGATGTTGCACAATGAAATGAAATCACATTTAATCCTGGTTTTGTTTCTACTATCTTTTCTATAAAATCAAATTCACTTCGTTTCATTTTATGTATCGGTTGAACTACATCACAATGAAATGTTTCTTGTCTCATTCTAAAATTTTTATCAACATTAAATGACCTACCTTCTAAAGAATCAGAATGTTTCATTATCATTTCTGCGAATTTATAATCATTAAAAAATGTTGATACTGGTGTAGATATATTTATCATTAACTAATAACCTTACAATCTTTAAAAACTGGAAATTCTGTTAAATCTCTATAACCTCTATGAAAACTACACTCATCATCACCACAATCACATTCACCTAAATCTTCTTGATGTTCTGGATAATTTTGCATTAATGCTAATCCGTGAGCTGCTTCTTGTGGTGTCATATACATATTCCATCCTAACATATCAATGTTATCCTCTTTATAATATTTTTCACTTCTGCCCTCATATCGTGCTTTTTTAAACCATTCAACCGCCTTTTCATCATCTGTTAATATCATACCACCCTTACCAATTTTTAATTGTTTTTTAATATGAAATGATAGACACATAAAATTACCAGGAATATACATATTAGATGTTAATCTTTTAGCCGCATCATATATAGGATATGGTTTAAGTTGATAAATACCTTTCCAAAATAAATCTTCAAATACTACCTCAGCACCAGAATGTATAATAGACATAGGAACTGAAAGATATGTATGTTTTGGTATTGTAACTTTCTTTGCATCTAAATACTTACAGCATAAAAATAAGGCATTAGTACAACTATCAATAGCTACAGCGTATGATGCACCCGTATAATCGGCTACTTCTTCTTCAAACATTTTGACTACTTTGTAGGGATTATGTTTCATTTTGTATCCAATATGTAATATTTCTTCTTAAAGCCCGCTTTTTCAAATGCCTTTATGCTTGCTTTGTTATCAATTTTAATTTTAGCGTAACATTCTGGATGTCTTTTAACTAGTTCTTTTATCATAAAAGTTCCTGCTCCTCTACCCTGATACGTAGGATTGGCACACACACCTATGTCTCCATCTATGTGTCTGATATAGCCGACGGGGGTGGGTTTTATTCCGTGACCTCCGAATCCTAGACAAATATAAAAATTATCTTTGTATTTTTCCATATATTGCTTTTGTTGCTCTTGTGTTATGTGCGGTAATTTATCTATGAATCCATCTTGAACCCTTTCATCATTTCTAAGCTTTCTTATAAATTCATAATATTTTGGGTGATTTTTAACAAAATGAAACATTACTTTCTCCTATCTTTAAGCTCTTTCATATAAGGTATTATCCAACTATCTGAATTATCTGTTAATATTGTTATCTTCATTATCCTCCAGATATTTAACTATTCGTTTAGAAGCACTAAAATCATTAAAATCATCAAATAGATTTAACAATTCTGTATTATCTGGAATATCTTTGTCCAAAAACTCATAATCATCATCCCAATCAATAGTATTTCTACTAAAAATATCCCTAAGTTCAATATTATCCTCTTTAAATTTTTCCATCCTATCAATTCCAATTAAATTAATTAATTCTTCATCAGAATTTAAATTAAAAACCCGTCTCCAAAAATCACACGCTCTACCAGTTTCCCCACTGGCAACATCCTCATTTCTCTCAAACAATGTATCTAAATTTGTTCCCTTTTTTTCATAATTACTAAGATTATTTATATTAACAACCTTTTTATTAAGAATCAATGGAAAATACATAATAGTAGATATATTTCCAATATGAATATCCGATAGATGTGCTAAATAAAACATATCCGTATCATCTTCTGAAACAAGTTTAACACCTGAAAAATCTTTAAATTCATATCCAACATCATCATTGACCCAAGTAAACTGGTGTTTATAATATGGAAGTAATGGTTCTCCTGGATATGGTTTGTATAAAATATCATATTTATTACCATATTTTTTAGCGAATTGTTGTAAACCAGCAAGACATTTATTTCTTCCCAAACCCATACTACTATACCATAAAATCTTTTTCTTACGAGAATCAAAGGAATATTTTTCATTAAAATGTGAAATTATTTTATCTGTAGGTTTGAAATCCATTAAATTATCATATTTCGGATTACCAACTATTATACTTTTATCTGAATTTTTAAATGAGGCTTGTGTCCTTTTTTGTAATGAAGACCTACTATGTTCAAAATATATATCACACATATTTTGTGGATATTGATTTCTTGAATGATATTCCATTGCACATTCATAAACAGACAATAGATATGTATTAACTTCTATTAAAATTACTTTTGAATTAAAAACTTCTTTAAATTCTTTTATCACATTCTGTTCTGGTTGCCATCTCTCTCGTTCTATAATAACATAATCTGGTTTAAACGGTAAATGAATACCAAATAAAGATTTTGATAAATGACCACTACTTAAATCAACTTCCTCTTTATAATCGTATGAATATTTTGTTATGTCAAAACAAACAGTAGGATGCTCTGTATATAAGAAAAATGAATTATGATTCCGTTCAACTAATTTACGATGTATATTTAGCAAATACTTACTACCCTTGCAAGAAGATGAAAATAATAATATATTCATCCTATACTTCTCACCTTTATATCCTTACAGCCAATACACCAAGGTTTTTAATTGGTGTTCCCCAATATTTCGATTCTATTTCAGGATAAAATTCATCCCTTAAATCATATTGCCATTCCCCAGCATCAAAAGTATAAGCATCAAATCCTAAAGCCTTAAAATCATTAGCTAAATCTATATCCGTCCACATATTCTGATGAGACATTAATGGATTCCAAGCTACATAATCTGCTGGTGGAAATAATGTTTTTTTCATACTTCTAAACGGCAACTTCCCATCTATCCATAATTTAATTACATATCCAGCATCTGTATGGATAATTTTAATCTCACCACCAACTTTCAACTTTCTTTGCATATTTAATAAAAACTGTTTATATTTAGGTATTGGAACATGCTCTAATGTATGTTCAAGAAAAAATTCATCTACAATTCCATCCTTTTTAATAAACCCATCTAAATCTAATATATCGTGTTTTATATCACAATCATCTTCTAAATTTACATGAATATAATCAGTTCCTTTTCCTCTACCACCTAAATTATATTTCACCTCAATAACTCCAAGTCATTACTAATCATTTTACCAACCCACTCTTCGAAAGATGTTTTTGGTTGCCATCCTAATATCTCTTTAGCCTTTGAAGAATCTCCAGCCAAGTAAAATACATCTGCTGGTCTCATATATCTTGGATCCTGTCCAACATATTTACTCCAATCCGTTATACCAATATGTTGAAATGCACAATCTAAAAATTCCCCAAGAGAACGTGTTTTTCCAGTCGCAACAACATAATCGTCTGGTTTATCCTGTTGCATCATTAACCACATTGATTCAACATAATCGGGAGAATATCCCCAATCTCTTTTAGTATCCAAATTACCCAACACAACCTTATCTTGTAATCCCAAGTGTATTCTAGCAACCCCATCTGTAATCTTTCGAGTTACAAATTCTATCCCCCTACGTTCTGATTCATGATTAAACAATATTCCGCAAACATTAAACATATCATAAGATTCACGATAATTTGTAGTAATCCAATGACCATATAATTTAGCCACACCATAAGGACTTCTTGGATGAAATTTAGTATCTTCATTTGCAAACTTTTCCATCTTACCAAACATTTCTGATGTAGAAGCTTGGTAAAACTTAATTGGTTTTCCATACTCTCTAATTGCTTCCAGTACTCTCAACACTCCAAGTCCTGTGACATCACTAGTTTGTTCAGGTGTATTCCAACTCTCTCCTACAAATGATTGTGAACCTAAATTATAAACTTCATCTGGATCAGACTCTTTTATAACTCTAAATAATGAATTTTGATCTGATAAATCTCCGTTTACAAATGTTATCTTTCCCTCAAGATGAGAAGTATTTGTTCTATTTTTAGATGAAGAACGCCTTTCCATACCGAATACTTCATACCCTTTACTTAAAAGTAAATCAGATAAGTGACTACCGTCCATTCCATTTACACCTGTTATTAATGCTCTTTTCATTTTAAAAATCTCCTTGCTATTTTATTAAATGTCGTATCTATATTCATTATATCATCTACTGTTAAATTTTTTAGGTAAGGATCCCATGTTGTTGTTTCCCAAACATGATGGCAATAAGCACCATCCAATTCTAAATTTTGTTCAAACATCAACTTAATTCCAACTTTACTAGCTGCAGGTTCATTGGAATGATATAATGGATAATGAAAACTACTATAGGGTTCTATATGAATTAAATCTGGATATTGTCTATAAAGTAGATAAGGTATCTGAACTGCATGTTCTGACCAAAATTCATCACGACCTTTAGACCTATGACTTTTATAATTAGCCAACCAATATTTCAAAAACTCACTACCCTTTTCTGCTAAAATAACCCCATCACACACTCCCTCAACAGCTCCATCAGGTGTTCCCTGTATTCCCAATACACATTTATTATCCAACAAATCAGTAAAAGGTTTTACAGATATAGTATCCACATCCATATAAATACCACCATCTTCAATTAACGCTTGCAATCTAATCACACCAGTTTGATGTGCTACATGCATAAGTGGATTTCCAAAAATTTCTTTTGGAGGTTCTATTTTTACAAGATCTAACTCATCTTCTATTTTTTCAAACCACTCACCACTTGGTTTATATTTATAATACAAATAAGCTTTTTCTGGTTTATTCAATTCTATAGCAGATTTTACAGAAAGATAATGACATAACTTCCACGGTTTCCCGCCAAAATTTTCAGATAAACCAAAAACAAAATGCATTTTATTAGGAATCATAATTAACCTCTAAATTATTCTGGAACACAAATAAAATTATGACCAGAAAGTAATTTATCATTATCTATTAAAACCATTTCATCTCCTAAATTTTCTATATCTAATTTATTAACAACTTCATCATAAGCTCTATAACCAATAGATTTAAGTGTATCTATCATATCTTGTGTTTCATTTAAATTTAAACCAGTATAAAGTTCTGTTATTATTACAGGTGAGTGTTTATCTATTAAATTAACCATTGTTTTTAATATATCCTTATCATGACCTTCTGTATCTATTTTAATTAAAGAAATTCTATTGTCAATCAAATCATTTTCTTCTAAAAAATTCTCTAAATTAATTCCCCAAACATCTATTGGAACTGTATGTCCAGTGACGCCAACCCCAACTGCAGTCCTTTCAGCAAAACCACCATTACAAAGCCCCTCATCTGAATAATGAAATTTTAATTGACCTTCCATATCAGAAACAGCATAATTAAATGGAATTATATTCGAATGTAATTCTACATTTTTTTCTAAAACCTCATATGTAGCTGGATTTGGTTCAAAAGAAATAACTTTTTTAGCAAATAAGGAATAGGCCACAGACATATTACCACTCTGAGCTCCTATATCGATAACTATAGAATCTGGAGTTATTATTTTAGAAAGATTATTTAATAATTCTTCTGTAAATAAGGAAATTAACTCCCACTCTCCTTGCATTGGATGCAACCATCTATGGTATTTAAAATTTTTATCCAATCGATTCAACTCAATAACTTCTGTATCATAATGATTGTTTGTAGATTTTAAATAGTCTAACATTTCGTTACGGTAAGAATTTATATTATCAAATGCTTCTCTGGAATATTCTTTCATAAAATTTATTTTGTTGTTCTTGTTTATCTATTGTTTTTGGATGATATAACGATAATTCTTCGTGTGGTGGTAAATGTGCGTATGTTTTACAACCTGTAATATGTTCATGAACTGGTTTTACCCATCTTATTTTTTCATCACGGCGAAATATTCTCGCCTGATAATCTGGATAATTTACCCAACCCTTTTCTGTAACTCTCCATCCCCATTTTGCACAATGTTCATCAGTAATTCCTTCAACTGTATTTACTCTTGGGACCCACACTAAATCCACATCATTTGATTCTAACATTTTTGGTAAAATATCAACAAGGTTCTCATGTGGAATCTCATCTGCATCTATGTGAAAAATATAATCTCCACTACAATTCTCTATTACCGAATTCTTTTGGGCTGAAAAATCACCATTGAGTTTTCTTTGATATATCTTTATAACTTTTGCATCTGCATATTGTTGTGACCAACTATCTAAAACAAATCTAACTCCATCATTATCACCATCTACACAAATTACTATTTCATCTTCAGGATCTGTTTTATGGATAAGAAATTTTAATAACTCATTAAGTTCATCTGCTTCATTATGAACTGTAATACCATAACTTATTTTCATATTTTAATACCTTATTTCAAAAGTGATTCTGGAATAACTTTATTTTCTTTTATTAACTGTAACTTTCTTCGTTTTGGAAAAAGTACTGGTTCTAAAAAAGGAGTTCCAAATTTTACAGCTTTACTCCAATCATACGTTCTATATAAATAATATGGGCTATATTTAGTAGCTCTTGGATAAGTTTTAATAAACTTATCATATAAATCATCTTTTGTTCCTATAGCTTTCTCATCTAACATAGATCCAGTAAAAAGGACTTTATATAAATCATTAACTGGATCTAGAAGCCAAAGTTCACCAATTTTATGGCATATTTTCCAAAGAAGTTCTCGTTCCCTAATCATGGGTTTATTAGACTCTTCAACTTTAATACCTATTAAATGATATGCACTTAATTTTTTATGTGGATCTTTTAAATCTTTCTTTAATCTCACTGGCATTTTTGGATTTAATACTAAAATAGATTGTGTCAATAATCTACCTGTTCTTCTCGATTTATATTTGAATGATATAAAATCTCCCGCACCAACATCAGTCCATCCTATAGACTTTTTTCTTCCTGGCATTATTTTACCTTTTCAGCTGTCGTTATGCCCATGGCCACACAAGCATCTAAAAATTTATATTGACCAAAAATTTCAGCATTTTCAACATCTAATTTAGATTCATAAAATTCGCCTTCTTCTCCTGGAATTGGATATTTTTCATTTTCTTCTACTTCAACCACTTCTGCATATTTCCAAACCCAACTTTTTATATCACCTTCTGGAAATATTATACCTTTAGGTCCCATATTAACAATTGATGGATACCAATAAATTTGTCTATCATCATCAAAAAATTCTAAATCTTTTACAAGTTGAGAAGTAGTCTCCAACTGATTAAGTCGTTCCTTTGATTCTTTAGTATAAAAAGAATTACTTGTAAATCCACAACGAAAACACAAATAACTTTTTAAATTTTCTTTCTCTACAAACTCTTCAAAACAAGAAGTTTCATCAAAACAAACTGGACATTTAATTTTTATTTCTGCCATATTACACCTTTTTTAGTTTTGGTAACTTTAATCCTTTACTGTCACCCACCTTTTTTAATTTAGGTAACTGCAATTTAACTTCCTTTGGAAATTCTGGTACATATTCATCAAGAATATTTCCAAATTCCTTAGTCATAGCATCAAGTGAAAATTGTTTATAATTTTGTTCACCTAATTTTTTAGATTTACTTAAAAATCCTTTATAATTTTTAAAAATATCTTTTAAAACTTTTGAAGCATATCCATAATTAACTTGAAACCATTGTGCTCCTTTTGTATAAATATTGTCAGGAAAAGCTGACGGATCCACATCAACTAATTCACCAGGTAACATAACAGCTAATTCTTTGTCTAAAAAATCTGTATGCCCGCTCCAATCAGAAGCTATAACTGGTTTTCCTGATAAAGATGCTTCCAATAAAGGTCTACCAAAACCCTCTCCCTTTGTGAAAGACACATGAGCTTTAACTTTTGGATGATTGTAAAGTTCATTCATTTCTTCATCGGTTAAATCCCCATGTAATAAATATACGTTTGGAAGTCTACCAACAACAGTTTTTTTAATTTCCTCAATTTTTCCTAACATTTCTTCTCTATCAATAATACTAAAAGTTGCACCACTTGACTTTAAAAGTAAAGCAGGAGCTTTAAGTTTATTTTTAAAAGTTTCTAAAAATACTTTAATTAACATCCCAGTATCTTTTCTATCTTTACCAAGACCACCCTGTAACCAATGTCCTACATATAAAAACACAACCTTTTCAGTTATAATACTAATATCCTTATGTAATTCTATTGAAAAATCTTTTGTTGGTTTATAAATATTTGTATCACATCCTTCAAATAAAACTTCTATTGGTCTTTCTAATTTAAGATTTCCAAGTTTTCTCCCGTTATCTTCTTTTTCATATTGAACCTTTTCCAATACACTTTTAGTAAATGTTGATGGAACTATATTCAAATTCATCCTATTCATTCCTTCAATCCATTGTGGGGGGCATGCTGTAGTTTCAATTCCAGCAGTAATTCCAATGTTGTACTTCCCCAAAGGCTGAAATTCGTTTGGGATTACAATATGAATATGAATATCTGGTTGTCTATCCAAATTTGGATTACTTAATAATCTTTCTATAATAGGAATATCATTTGTATCCTTTTCATTTAACGCATTTTGTGGAGTTGTACCCCAACGAACTGGATAAATTTTAACATCATATTTATCTAATCTAATTAGTGATCTACATATATCTCTTGAATGTGCACCATAACCACTTCTTGTTGCAACTGGTGCTGTAACTAAACATAACGGTTTATTACTCACAATAACTCCTTAATTTATTATTCCAACATTTCTTTCTACATTTGACTCTTCACATTTATAAAGAGTAAACCTTTTTCTAGGTTTCCACTTTTCAAATGCTGTATCCATATCCTTAACAAATCTATTACACATATGTATTGCGGACATTCCAACATTTTCATCTAATAAAAATTCCCTACCTAATTCTCCACATCTTTTTCGCTCTTCATCTCCAACATCATACCATTCCTTAATTTTTAAAGCAGCGTCTTCCCACTTTGGTCTATCGTCAAAAATATATGGTGTTGGAACAGACCCTTGTAACGACCTACAAGCAGGCCATACAGGTTTTACCCATTCACCATGATGTTTGTATTTACCACTATGATTCGTTGGAAATTCATCTGTATAATCATCTACTGTAAGATATTCTCCATTTTCCTTTTTAAATCCACATTGATCTTGCAATCCTCCTGTAACATTCACAATTATTGGAGTTTCTGCCATTAGACTTTCAGCTGTACCAAGACCATATCCCTCATTAGATGCTAAATTAATAGTTACATCTGCTACATTAACCAGAAAATTCATATGTGGTGTATCTAATTTACCAGCTGAAAATACAACCTTATAATCCCCAGCTATTTTTTCTGCTACTTGTGGTAAATCAGTTCCATTGTTATCTTGTGGATGAGTGTGCATTATAAGAACACATTTATTAGCTTCTTCTTTTGGTAACATATCACAAAATGTTTTAAAAGATAAAATAACATCTCCTGGTAATTTTCTTCTAATATTTCTATTATTGTAATATAAAACAAAATTTGGTTTATATTCTCCACCAAATATTTCTTTTTTAAATTTTTCCAAAGCGTTCCACTCTTCAATATTTAACTCACTAATAGAATGGAAGTCTTTTTCATTAATACCATGTGGAATATAAGTCACCTGCCAATCTTCTGGTGGATTTTTTACCCAAACATTATTAACAATATTTTTAGTTTGTCTGGATATATTCATAATCAAATCACAAGACTCGTAAAAATTTTCATTCCAATGAGGATATGGTAAATCATCCCAAATGTTATAATAAAAGATAGGAATATGTTGTCTAAGTTCATGTTCCATTTGATATAACCACATCCAAAATCTTGGGTCTGTATAATGCATAATAGCATCAGGTTTTTCAATATTTATTACATTTCGTAGAATCTCTTGATTACCATATCCATCTGTACAATATATTTTAAGATAAGCATCCTTTACTCCACTCATCTTTTGAGTATCTTCACTCAAATCTATAATTTTACCTTTATCTGGATGTTTTATAGCACCACCAACTTGTACCCAATCATAATGATTTATAGTTCCCAATACAAATTCCTTAGAAACTGTACCAACGCCGCTTGACATTCGCAAATCATCTGAAAGTAACAAAATCTTCTTTTTAGACATATAACCCTCTTTGTTTATAATTATTTAAAAATTACTACCACTAACTTGTAATACTTTGTATTCTACAATGGACTTTTTATACTCTTCATCCTTTAAATATTTGTCCATTGTCCTATTTACTAACTTCTGTAAAGTAAATTCTTCACTTAAAGCTGACAATTTAAATTCTTTATACAGATCAAACAAGATCTTTACAGAAGTAATCTTTGTTTTTTCTTTCACATTTAATCTCCAAAACCATTCTCTATATACATATATATGATAAAATATAATTTTTTACCTTATTTTAAATTTATTTACCACCACTCATTACTAAATTTTTTTAAATTCTTAGTGGATTCCTTATAATATTTTTCATCATTTTCAATACCAATAAAATTTCTATTACAATTTCTAATAGCCACACATATATTACCAGATCCAGAGTAAGGATCTAACACTAAATCTTCAGTATTTGAATAAGCCTTTACTAAATGTTCAGATAAATCTATTGGTTTTTCAAAAGGATGTGATGTTTGTTTTTTATATGATGAAACCTTATAATCCAATACAGTAGTCATATAACGTTCACCTTCATTTTTATGTACATTAGTCTTTATTTTAACATAATCCTTATCAACATTATAAACTCCACGTTTAGTTGGTTTATGACCTACTGTTTTTGCTTCGTTATAATTATAAAAATGTTTTCCCTTAGAAAAAACATAAATTGTTTCATGTTTTTGTAATGGTCGTTTTTTAGCTGTTAAAAATGATACTCCCCTATTTTTATTCCATATTAATTCATAATTAAACTTAAATCCAATATCAACAAGTTTATCATAATTCTGAAACATCCAATTTGATGTACAGAAAAATACTAAATTTGTATTATCTTTCATAACTCTAATTAATTCAGTACACACTTCTATAAAATTAGATTTTTTATCTTGTTTTGTAGCTTTGGAATTTCCAATTCCCATAGTTTCAAAATAAGGATCTGTTATTACTCCATCTACAAAATTATCTTCGAGTGTTTTTAAAAAAGTTAAATTATCATTTAACGTTATTCTGTTTAATTCCATTCAATTTATTATAATGACCTTTTTATTCATTTCAGTAGCATGTTCTACTGTATTCATAGTCCCATTAGATTTAATTCCTTCTGGTATAAATGCTACCACATAATCACTATATTCTGCTATTTGTTTATTTCTTTTAAAATAATTCCATACTGCATATGGTTTACCATAATCGTCACGTTCTAATATACAATGCTGGTTATATGCTTCATGTAATGGTGGAAATTCTACATATTTCATATCAAATTCTAGTGCGAATTTCTTTGCATACTTATCAGCTCCATATTTACATCCACCACTTACTATCTCAACATCATCTCCAAACTTTTCCATTAACTTAAAAACAAATTCTTTTATTTTTTTCTTATTAAGATAACGGCGACTACCTACAATTCCTACTTTTTTCATAAAAAATTCTCCCACCTTAACTTAATCATTTCGTTTTTGTTTTCTTATTGTTTTTTCTTGTTTAGCTGGTTTCGGTGAAGTTACAAATTTTAAACAATCCCTAAATTGTTCTAATCCATTTATTACACCACCAGCTCTCCACCCACACTCGTGTTCATATTGGAATCTAAGTGGGAAATCTATAATTTTATCATCTTTATGTATAATATTATACCAAGTAAATTGGGCTCTATCGGGGTCCCTACTTGGTCGTATTGTAGT
>Ga0066850_10001290_pt1 | contig 13236 bp, 9 predicted proteins | sample ETNtaG_4_FD_67282 | JGI IMG/M metagenome (GOLD analysis project Ga0066850, IMG submission 67282) | Marine microbial and viral communities from oxygen minimum zone, Eastern Pacific Ocean - ETNP201406SV67 | ecosystem: Environmental > Aquatic > Marine > Oceanic | place: Pacific Ocean: Eastern... | reverse complement strand
CCTCGCTCTCGGATAGCTCAGAGTCGAATTGTACTTGCATGTCTGCCCCGTTCTGGGCACTCGTGGTCCTTTCGTCAACCAACGTTCCGGTATGCCCCTGGACCGCTGCAAGCGTAACTATGGACAGAGTGAGCATCATGATCAGTGACAGGCGGCTTACCGATTGGCTGGACCCGGAGCCACTGAGCCCCCTCCTGATGTCTGATATGGCGGGGGACCATCCAACTAGGCGATTGAGTATCTGTGGTCCGGATGCCCCGATTCGGGACAGGACCAGTGCTCCTCCTATCCACAGGAAGAACGGGCCGAGAAGCAGTAGGATTGCGTTAAGGATGAAATTGCTAACTATGCCTCCGCTCCCCCATATGAGGAACCCTCCGTTGGATTGGATCCAGCTTTCGACGTATGATAGTAGGCCTAATCCGAAAACCAGCCAGTGAAGTAGGTAGTTGGGTACCTTCACCCTGCTTACCTTCCTCACTCCCTCGTCAATCTCGATGTTCAGGAAGTCGTTAGTTCGCCTCTTTCCGTAGAAGTATGCGCTCCCGAGTGTCAGTGATGCTACGGCGAAGGTCGAACCGAAGCTGAGCACCGGATCCACGCTGATGTCCCCCTCGTCGGTGAATCTCAGGAAACCCACCGCTCTGAGGACGATCTCCACAGCACCCGAGGCCAATGCGAACCCGAGAGCCCATGCAATCGAGCCGATGGCGTAGATCTCTAGCACCATCATCCTCGAGAGGGTCGCTTCTGTCCCCCCGATCACTCGGTGGATGGCAACCTCCCTCCTCCTTTGCTCAAGGGAGAGAACTAGCCCGTAGAGTAGAACTACGAATGAGAGGGCAACTATCGGGATCACCAGGATGTAGTCGAACACCTGGATTATTCCGAGGAAGATGTTCAGGAATGTTATCGTCCCCGAGACTATGTCGTTGTACTCGATTGAGATTGCGACCGCTCCTACACCCTCGCCAATGACGAACTCCCTTGGTAGGAGGACCGACTCAGTTCCGCCAGTTGGCTCTCCAGTGGCCGGGTCGAGGGTTTTGACGTCTGTCTTCACGCTCTCCAGATCCTCCCTGATGTCCTCGAGCCAACCGGTGGCCGCTCCTGTGGAGGATGTGGGGATCTGCGTCCTGTCCAGAGCCACCCCAAGGTAGCCATGGTCGTTTTGCATCAGGATAGTCTTCTGCTCCTCGCTGAGGACGGAGTCAGAGACCATTACAGGGTGGAAGAGAAGCGTGGGATTGCCGAAATCACCTTCTTCGTAGATTGCAGAGATGGTGAGGTTCGTCACCGTGAAGCTGTCCTTGCAGAAGAGGACGGGTGCGGAGTCCTCGCTGGTGACGAATTCCAGCTGTGCCTGACACTCCTGGTAGCCAACATCGATGTCTCCTCCCTCGTACGTATCGAGTACGTAGCTGAATGTCAGGGTGTCAATAGTCTCGTTGACTTCCACGCCTGCAGTGCTCGCTATCTTGGATGGCAGCACTACCGATCTGTTCGCTTCGGCGTCTGCCGCCGAGCTCGGCCATGCCCCGTAGATCACCGACTTAGAGTGCCTTTCACCCAGCTCGCCGTCCCATACGCCTCCTCCGTAGAATCGAATTATCCTGTCACTGTTTATCGGAGGCCCATTCTCATTGGCCTCGGGGAATTCCCAACTGACGTTATCCCATCCCGAGGATCCTCCGGTGACGCTTTGCACGTTGAGAGGCTGGGGCGTGGTGAATCCGGAGTCGAAGAATCCGGAGACCCTGATCCCCTGCCTGCCGAAGACCAGTCCGCAGTCTTCGAATTCCTCCATCTCCACTATCTCTACGCAGAGAGACTCCCACAATGCCGAGTCGTTCGTCCTCCCTTTCCAGTCGGCATCTGGATCGTATTGGAAGTCTACCTTCGCATCGAACTCATTGCCATCTAGGCTGAAGGCGAAGAATGCCTGATTCAGTCCTACTGCATAGGCAAGGACTGTCGTGATTACCAATGATGAGAGGAACACGCCCGCGAAGATTGCGAGACCCCTCTCTCGTCCCCTCCACGCGCTCTTTACCGCCATTGAAATGTTGTTAGGGGCTGAAAGCCAACGTGACTGGAATGACGTGAACCAGTCCTGGGCCATGTCCTCCAGGGAGAGCTCGCTCTTTGCCTTCTTCTGCCTCTTGGAAGGCTCGATGATCGGTCTGATCAGCGAGTAGAGTAGTCTGACAAACCTACGTGTGGTAATGAGAACCACTATGCTGATTGCAAGGAACATCCATGCTTGCAGCATCGTGGGAAGTACCTTTGTGACTAGTGATTCGATGTTCATCTCACCCCTCCTCTATTCCCCATGCAGATCGGATGTCCGAGGCTGCGGTCAACCCATCCTTCAGCAGCAGCATCCTGTCTGCCATCGAAGCAAGAAGGGGGTCGTGAGTCACCATAAGGACTGACAAACCGTCCTCTGCACAGAGCTCCTGGAAGAGCTTGATGACATCTTGGCCGCTCTTGACATCCAGGTTGCCCGTTGGCTCGTCCGCGAGAATCAGGGGCCTTGATCCGGAGATTGCCCTAGCCACTGCGACCCTCTGCTGCTGGCCTCCTGAGAGCTGGTCTGGGATGAAGTCCATCCTGTCTCCGAGCCCCACTCTCTCCAAGGACGACTTGGCCCTCTCCTCGGCCTCTGCCGAGGGTAACCCGGAAAGCTCCAGGCTGAAGGCCACATTGTCCAGAGCGTTCAAACGGTCGATCAGGTGGAAGTCCTGGAAGATCCACCCAACTCCATTCCTCCTGACGTCCACCACCCTGTTGGGGGACTTCGTCCCATAGTTGAATGAGTCAAGAGAAATGTTGCCGGAGTCTGCCTCAAGTAGTCCTCCTATGATGTTCAGGAGGGTACTCTTCCCGCAGCCACTTGGTCCCATTAGGCTGACCAACTCGCCCTTCTGGACTTCCATATCGATACCCTTCAGGACCTCGAGCCTCCTTCGGCCCGAACCGAATCCCTTCCTGAGTTTGGAAACCTTCAGCATAGGCATGCCCGTCATTACTTACTTTAAGCAATTAACTGTTTGTTTGATGGTGCAATCATCACCCGATCCATTCGGCAGAAATTAGGAAGACGTAGAGAACGAGCACAACAACTAGGGATAGGGAATGGAAAGCTAATGCGAAAACCGTTCTCAGGCTCTCATCGTTGGTCTTGTTGTAAGGCCATAACCTAACGACTTCCTCCCTCCCTCCCTTGATTCCGAAGAGAGGCCTGGCGAAACGAGCCCTCCTGACCACCTCGAAGCACACCATCACGCCCACCATTACCATCACCGTCCCTATTGCCAGTCCCAGGTAGTAACCAGTCCCGATGATGTAGAGGATAATGATTGGCAGGAATGTCAGATGCATGTGGACGATGTATGTTGGGTAGACCGCTTCATTGAGGTATGAGAGCCACTTGCTGGGACGATTAAGCAGCTTTGACGCCCAGGAGAAGATGAACAGGCACCAGAACCAAGCATGGAAAGACTGGACCAGAGATGCCACTGTTGCCCACGATGAGAAGGCTGGATAGCCCTTGTCGACCCACCCACCTTCCATGATGTCTGGGACGTCACCCGACTCACCTGTGACGAACCAGGTGATCGAGAGTATGGGGGTGAGGATGGTTACTGGGATCCGTACCCTGTCAAGGGCCGGGAAGTAATCCTCCTTGGCGGTGATCATCAGGTATCCAAACAGGAAGTATAGCAGGTATCGAGGGAACTCCCACCACATGCCGACCTCCCCGAATCCCCATGGCTTGAACAGGATAGCATTCGCCGATAGGACAAGAGCGGGAAAAAGCATGATCCCCATCCCTGCAGGCATTTTCAGAACCCCCCTAGACACTGACACAATCCTGCTATCGGGGTTCTCTCTAATGTGTGCGAAGAGAGGCGTGAGGAGTATCGAGTAGATTAGCAGGTTGTAGATGAACCAGAGGTGTCCGTAGGGCATGTCCTCACTGCCTGGGAAAACCGTGAACAGAAGGCGAGTCTTGTCTATTGGATCGAAGATCCCGAACCAAAGCACGTAGACTCCGAAAAGAAGTGGGATGCCCAGTCGAGCCCCCCTCTCCCTCAGGTACGTCTTCCATGACCTTCTTCTGAATGCGAATGCAGTCCCCATCCCCGAAATCACGAACAGCGCTGCAAGCCTCCATTGGTGCATCACCCCGATGACGAAGAATAGAGCCAAGTTGAATCCCTCGATGCCACTGTCCTCGCCCTCTAGCTGCCATAGCGAGAATACCGCGTAGTGGAACCAAATCAGGAGTGCGAACAGGATGACTCGAAGCCAGTCTACATCATGACGACGAGCCTTTCCAACTGCCAGAGGGACACTAGCAGGAGGGACTACAGACTCCATGCAAATCCACCTTTCCTCCCATCTTTCATGGTTTTCCACAGGCAATTTCGTAGGATTTGGCAAGCTGCTCCCCATGCGCGGTTCTCCCAAACGACCCCTCCGTCAGAGAGAGGAGCTCATCGTCCACGTGCCTAGGAACCCCTCCGGAGCGTTCCCAATCCGCATGGATCTCAAGAATGGCCGACACCCAATGGTCCGGGTCAGTGGCCGGTAGAAGACACCTAGCAGGAAGGACCTCATCGTGCATCGGCAGGTCTGAAGCGAGAACAGGGCAACCAGCAGCCATCGCCTCTAGTGGGGGGCTGCGGAAACCAACCGAGACGCCAGGGTACAGCATCGCCTCTGCATGCTGGAAAGCGGCAGCGACCTTCTCCCAGTCTATCCTGCCCGCTCCAATCCTGAAGAGCGCCAGGTCATCGCGAACCCCCTCCGGCACCATGGATAGAACCTCGTCGATGAAATGAGCTCTCCACCTAGGGTCCTTCTCCCCCACGGAGACAAGCAGGCACTTGTCCTCGCTCCCCGTCTCTCCCAGCAACCCCCGAGATCGAGGATTCCTGTTTGGGTTCCAGAACTCGTCATCAACCGAGTCCCTAACGAGGACGCACCTAGTCTTGGGGAACATTGACTGAGCCTCCTCCAGGGTTCTTGCAGATGAGCATAGTAGGAGGTCGGCACGGGACATCCCATCCCTGCAGGCAGCTATCTGCCGTGCCTTGGCAGAGGGGGGAAAACGATCCCCAAGCGGGACCGGCACGTCCCCAGCATCAATTGCCCTGGGCCTGAAGTCGTACAGGTCGTGAACGGAAACGACCACTGGTACCCCCAGTGACTTGGAAGGGACAATGTGCGCATCCTGCTGGTTTGTGATGTGGAGTAGGTCCGCACCGAACTCTTCGAGAGAGCTCGCCACCTTCCTCTCGCCGGCCCTAGGCTTTCCCCCTGCATCCACGGTAGCGGCCCTGGTCCATCCGTCGACCTTGGCTCGGTCAAGCAGGGACTCCACAACCGGGTGGTTGCTCCCGTACCCAGAGGCGTCAGTCGTCACCCTCGCTAGCACAACGCGCCTGAACACGAGTCTGAGGACCTGCATTAGGGCTAAAATCAGGATGTTGGCAAAGCCCATGACAACGGGTGTTTTCAAACGAGTGCCCCAGTCGGCGACTGATGGACGCTCCCCGACCACTGCACGTCCTCCTCGTCCACGTCTGGTACTGGCCCCACGTCGGCGGCGGAGACCAGCACGTCGAGCAGATAGGAAGGGAGCTAGTCAGGAGGGGTCACAAGGTGACCGTATGGTGCGCGGATGTGCCTGCCCACGAGGAGGCTAGGTTCTCCAGGGGAGGGGTGGACGTCATCCGGATCCCACCAAGCAGGGTCCTCGGGGGAGTAGACCCCGTGGTATCGGTTTCAGATCTGGACATTAGCGACTTCGATGTCGTCCACCTCCACGACACCCTCCCAGTGCTGATCAGACGGACACTGTCCAAGGCCAGGGGTGCTGGAAAGCCCATCGTTACGACATACCACAATGACTACGTCAAGACAACAGCGATCGGGAGGGCGATAAAGAGGCTCAGATGGGCCACACAGGGCAGAAGGACCCTGCACTCCTCCGATGCCAGGATTGTTCTGACCCCATTCTTCGAGCGGCTCCTCAGGGAGAAGGGAGTCAGAGGGGGGATCGACGTAATCCCGAACGGCTTCTCACCCGTCGAGGACGACGCGGAGTGCCCTTCGATGCTAATTGCCAGGGACCGGTCTAGGCCACTGATCTCCTTCGTTGGCAGGATGAGCTTCCAGAAGGGCCTGGACGTGCTGATGGATGCCATGGACTCCTACGATGGAGACCCCGGCTTCGACCTAGCCATCGCAGGCAAGGGCGAACTCTCAGACTGGCTCGAAGAGAGGCACTCTTCCTCGAGTGCCAAGAAGCACATCTCCGTCCTCGGGCTAGTCTCCGACTCAGAGAAGAGGTGGTTGTACGAGAACTCTGACTGCATAGCCATCCCGTCAAGGTTCGAGGGCCTACCGACGGTGCTGCTCGAGGCAATGCACTCAGGAACCCCCGTCATCATGGCGGACGTGAACGGCTTGGGCGGGATGGTCGAGAGCTGCGGCAGCGGCCTATCCGTGCCCTGCGAGGACCATCTGGGGCTAGCCTCGGCAATGAGGGAGGTGATCGAGGCCGACTCACAGGCCATCTCCGAATGGGGATCCTCGGGAAGGGACGCATCCATGGAGTACATGTGGGGAAGGGTCACCGACAGAGTCCTGGATGTCTACAGGAGGGTCGTGGGAGAATGACCGACGAAGCAAGGCCGAGGCTAATCGTCGCCAAGGGGGCATTCGAGGCCATGGGGGGAGCAGAGAGGGACCTGATCCGCGTATTGCCCTCTATCAACCGGCTGTTCGAAGTCACGATGGCAACCATCCAACCCTCGTTGGAGCTAGAGGAAACATGCTCCGACCACGGGATCGAGCTGATTCGCCCCGATTCCAAGTGGGTGCTCCAAACAGACCCACTCTCGGTAGTCATGGACTCCGGCAGGGGCACGGCATCCAAGGCATGGGGGAGATGCCCCGGGCTGAAGGAAGCAATTGAATCGGCTATCGCCATTCACATGGTCAGCGGGGACGGGAGCCTCCCTCTGCTTGATCACGTACCACCGGAAACCCGGGTCCACCTCCATCTTCTTGAGCCGCACAGGGGCCTTTACGAGGACACGCTTCACAGGAGGGTGGACGGCTCTGCCAGGAGGAACCTAGCCCTGACTAAGGCCGCACTATCGAGGGCGAGGAGTAGGGACAAGTCACTGATGGCCGACCTGATGTCGAGAGAGGGTTCGATGGTCAGCTGCAACTCCAACTTCTCTGCCGAACGGGCCAATGAGGTATACGGGATCGAGGCGGGCGTACTCTGGCCATGCGTGGACACCGACGAGTTCCCGGAAGAAGCGACAGGAGATCCAGAGAACCCATACACCGAGGCCGGTGCATACGTAGTCTCGGTCGGCAGGGCATCCTTTGCCAAGGGAACATGGGAGACGATCTCGATGCTCTCGGGAACGGGACTATCGCTGGCTCATGTCGGAGGGGGGGACGACACCTCGATCGAGATGCTCAGGTCCCATGCCGAGTCGTGTGGAGTGGGGATGTGGGTGGCTCCCAGACTGCCTTCCCCCGAGCTGGTTAGCCTCATGAGGGGTGCGAGGGCGATGGTCAGCATGGCCCACAAGGAGTCATTCGGGCTGACCCCGATAGAGTCATTCGCAGTCGGGACCCCTCCGATATTCGTCGATGAGGGCGGCTTCAGGGACACGATAGTGGACGGGGAGAACGGCAGGCTAATCGGAAGGGAAGACATCGAGTCATGGCACTCTGCTCTGGAGCAGGCTTCCGATCAGAGCACCCGAGAGGGGTGGGCGATAAGCGGCAGGGAGAGGATATCAGAGCTCGACCTCAGCCCCGATGCCCACGCTCGCAGGATCATGGATTTGATCTCTGGTTGATTGAACGCCGCTCCGTTGCAGTTATGTCTGATATTTCGTCCGACGGACCATGGTACAATCGGTAGCGATAATAGGAGCTGGAAATATGGGCTCTGGCATAGCCCAGAAGAGCGCCACTGAGGGCTTCTCAGTCCAGATGGTGGACAGGGAGGAGCAATGGGTGGACAAGGGCCACGCCACCATAGACAAGTTCCTGGCGGAGGCCCTCGAGAGGAGGATTTTCCGTCCCGAGCAGGCCGAGCGGATCAGGAGCAGCATCACTGGGGTGGTAGGGCACGAGAACGTCTCGCCGGACACCGACCTTGTCATCGAGGCGGTGTTCGAGGACTTCGACCTGAAGAAGGAGATTTTCTCCAGCCTCGACAGCACCTGCGGAGAGGGGACCATCCTCGCGACTAACACCTCATCCCTCTCGGTCAACGAGCTCGCAGAGCAGGTTGGCAGGAAGGACCGCTTCATCGGTATGCACTGGTTCTACCACCCAGCCAAGAACAGGCTGGTTGAGATAATCCCCGCCGAGACAACCTCACAGGAGACTATGGACGCAGTGGAGCAGTACTGCAAGACGATGGGCAAGGTGATCATCGTCTGCAAGGACAGGCCGGGCTTCGTGGTTAACCGATTCTTCGTGCCTTGGCTTAACGAGGCATGCCTGCTACTGGAGGAGGGGGTCGCCACAGCGGCACAGATAGACGCGATCGCATGCAGGGAGTTCAGGATCGGCCTAGGCCCGTTCGGACTCATGAACCTGACAGGCCCAACCATCGCCCTCCACAGCTGCGACTACCTCTCAGAGCAGCTCTCCACACCACGCTTCGCGGGTGCCGGCAACATGCGTTCCCTGGTAGAGGATGGGGGCCTGTGGGACATCAACGAGGGCGACGGCGAATGCGAAGATGCCGCTGCCAAGATGGTAAGGGAGAGGCTGATGGGGCAGGCCTTCGCAGTCTGCTCCCAGATCGTCGAGGAGGACATCTGCAGCATGGAGGACGTCGACAGGGGCGCCAAGGTAGGCCTCCGATGGACCAGCGGGCCCTTCGAGCTGGCCAACATAGTCGGGGTCACAGAGGCCTCGAGGATGGCTCGCGAGTACGCCGAGCTGGCTGACCTGGAGATCCCGCAGTGGTTCTCCGGCAGGGCTGACCCATTCGACTTCAGCTACGTCGACGTGGGCGTAGACGACGATGGAATCGCCACGGTGCTGATCAACCGCCCGGAGGCCATGAACGCCCTCAACGTCACAGTGGTATCCCAGCTCGGCGATGCCATCGAGTCACTGAACTCCCGCTCCGACGTGAGCACAATCGTCCTCGAGGGGGCCGGGAAGGCCTTCGTCGCCGGTGCAGATGTCAAGTTCTTCGTCGACAAGATAGAGGAGGACTCCTTCTCCGAGATCGAGGACTTCACCAAGGACGGGCACAGGGTCCTCGACCTAATCGAGGGTTCGCCGCACACCACCATCGCGCTAACCACGGGACTCGCACTGGGAGGGGGGCTCGAGCTCGCTCTCTCCTGTGACTACAGGGTCGGGACGGAGAAGACGATGCTGAGGTTCCCCGAGACTTCCATCGGCATCTACCCCGGGCTCGGAGGGACCCAGCGCACCACCAGGGTCTGCGGCATCGAGGCTGCTCGGTTCGCCGTGCTTGCTGGCAACTTCATGGATCCAGGGGCAGCAAGGGCTCTGGGGCTGATCACCCACCTGGTCGATCACTCGGAGGTCACGAACACGGTGCGGGAGATCTCATCCTCCGGAAAGCCGGAGAACAAGTACCCAGGTGCGCCGTTCGACCCGAGCCATCCCGTGGCATCGATGTCGAGGGCATTCTACTCCGACGCGAACATGGCCGCGATCCTGTCCGGGGAGGTCCCAGAGGGATTCGATCCCGAGGACCGCAACGTCGCGAGGCAGCTCAGGTCCCTATCCAGGGCAGCCCCGATATCCGTCAGGCTTGCAAGTGACCTCCTCGACAAGGCCCTGGTCACGGACCTCCAAGCTGGCCTGCAGCTCGAGCTAGACTCGCTCGACGCGATCTTCTCCACCAGCGACGCCCGCGAGGGGCTATCAGCCCTGGTCGAGGGTCGTCGTCCGGAGTACACCGGTGCCTAGTTCGCGTTGAGCGATACCACCCCGCAGGTCATGCAAGAAGTGGTGCTCAGATCGGGAGTAAGGTACTCCCGGTAAACGAGGCAGGGAGACCCGCAGCTCGGGCAAGCGGAGATCGACTGCAAACCAGTCATCACCATTGGATCACCTTCGCGGGTACTCCACCCAGAAGGGTACGCGGCAATCGGCCATCGCCCTAACCATCCTGTCCAGGAAGGACATCAGAGAACCCCTCCCTCAGCAGTGTCACGGTTCTCCGTTCCATCATCGTTCCAAGCAGTCATCACTTCATTCATCCAGTCTTCTAGCCATCTGTCCATTATTAGTTTCCTCTTTTAACCTAGTGTGGTTTTCACACTGAGGGTGTAGGTTGCCAGATATTAACCCTGAAGTTGTGATGAGCACACTATGGTGCATTTTATACACCTGATGCCGTTCTGCATACCTGATAACATGTCGAAGCAACCAATGTCTATCTCCGATGAGGACTACAAGAAAGTGAACGACGCGATCACCGCGGTGAAGGACGATGGAAAGGCAATCAGGTCGATTTTCGAGTCTTACTACGAGTCCGAGGTGGACATCGACTGGGAGGTCGACGCGGCCGTGGACGCATTCTCCATATTCTCATCCAGGTGGACCGTGGAGATACTCGCCACCCTGTACATCGCGGGGGACAGGAGGTTCAACGAGCTCAGGAAGCTCCTTCGGGGGATCTCTTCAAGGACCCTCTCGGACAAGCTGACGAAGTGCGTCGAGACCGGTCTGGTAGACCGGGTAGTCGAGACGACCTCCCCGGTGAAGGTTACTTACCAGCTCACCGAGCACGGCAGGGATGCTGGCAGGCTCCTGGGGCCCCTGGTGGCATACATGAAGATCTACCAGGGAAGGGTTACCAGGCACAGCATCTGATGCGAGCATCCACGACTCAACAGGACCTGCAAGGTTAAAGCCTGCATTAGCGAGATCCTACTCATGCCCATAGTGCGTCAGCTGAGGGAGACTTATCCCTGGATAGCCGAATCCCTGACCGCCGTGGCCGCCGGGGCGACAGGCCTAGCAGCCCTCATGCCATTCCTCCCACTAGCGCCCGGTACCCTCTCCGCGCCCCGCGAGCACTCCTGGGAGCACCCGATCAGAGGCAGCATACTGCGAACACTCGAGAGGTCCCCCGGTATACACTTCAGGGAGCTCCAGAGGCAGCTCGATGCAGCCAACGGGACGCTTCGACACCACCTCAGGGTCCTCGTCAACGAGCGCTCGGTCACAGTCGTCCCGGTTAACGGGAGGACGTGCTACTACGCGGGAGCGCCAGCCCAGGTCGAGATACTGGAGGGGACCGGGGTCACCGACCAGGCCACCGCAGCCGCAATGCTCCCCGTGGGCCTTTCTGGCGTCCAGAGGAAGATCGTGACCAGGCTCTCAGACTCGCCCAACCCTCCCTCGCAGGCACAGCTGGCCAGGGACCTGGGCAAGTCCAGGACCTCGGTCAACAGCGCGATCGGCATCCTCCGCAAGAGGGGGATAGTCAACCAGGGGAGCCTCTCGCTCGCTCCGCACCTGGACTCGCTGAGGATGTCCAAGGTCGACTACCCGTGGCTCGAGATCCGCCAGGAATACGCCTGATTCTGGCTCCCGGCCTAGCCAAGGCTCTTGAGCCTCGGAATGCGCGATGCCGATGTGTTCTCCCTCAGGCTCATCGAGCGCCCCATGCCCACGGGCAGCAGGGAACCCGCGGTGCTCCTGGACTGGCTCCTGGACTCCATGGGCCTGGTTCGCAGGTCCGGGGGGGACGAGTCGGGGGCCCTCCACCGGATCATGAGGGAGGCGCTCCTCCCAGAGCCCCTCAGGGGGTGGGACTCCAAGGGGCTCGGCGACCAGACCGGGCTATCCAACACCGGCATCCACCACCAGATGGTCAAGCTCAGGGAGTGCGGCCTCGTCACCGCCCAGGTCGAGGGAAAGTGGCACAGGCACGTCCTGAGGGGCGGATCGATGGCGGCCGCGACCTCCCTGGTGGAGTCACAGGCGATCGCCGTCCTCGGCCTCAGGCTCTCCGAGGTGTCACGCATGGTGGAGCCATCCGAGACCCGGATGGCCGTAGAGTCCCAGGTCGAAGACGACCCATTCTCGATCAGGATAGCCGAGCCTGGCCCCATCGGGGAGGGGGGCGATGCGGTCGCCGCGCTCGTGCGCGACCTCGGCCTCGCGGGGGACACCCAGAGGGAGGGGGACAACCTCGCCCGCGACCTACTGGCCACTCTATGCTCCAGCCACCATCCGATCACCCTACTGGCCCTCTCGGAGAGGCTGTCCGAGAGCCGCGGCAGGGTGAGCACGGCAGTGGACAGGATGAGGTCGGCAGGGCTGGTGGAGAGGGCCCCAATGGTGGACCGGATCCCGCAGGACGTCTTCGCGGGACTGGTAAGGCAGTTCGACGCGAGGGGCGAGGGCTGGCTCATGTCCAGGGGCGGCCTCGGGAGGCTGGAGGAAAAGGTCTCGAAGGCGCTGGTAGAGGGAGCGAGCGCGGGGTCGCTGGACATCGACGGGGTGAGGGCGATACTCGAGCCCGTACCCCTGGAGGACCAGCGCATCCTCCTCAACACCCTGGGTGGCAGGATGCCCTACGGGTTCAGGATTGCAGGCGCGGACGGGGACTCGGTCTCGACCAGGGTCATGCGCAAGGCGGATCGAGCGCTGAGGAGGGTCAGGACCGTCGCCCAGAGGCTCGACGAGGCCCTGTGAAGGATTCAATACGCCCGGGCCCAAGCGACCCCCATGCCTGAATCGAGCGTCAGGGTGCTGCTGGGCAGCGGCGGGATATCCACCGAGGCGAGGAGGGAGACCTACAGGAGGCTGGTCGGCGAGCACTTCTCCGACTGCGAGCAGGTCCTCTTCGTCCCTTACGCCTCGGACGACCACGACACTTACACCTCCAGGATGCAGGAGTTCCTCGGTCCCGACGGGCCGAGCCTCGTCGGCATCCACTCCTTCGAGGACCAGCACTCGGCGGCACGCGACGCGGACGGGGTCTACGTGGGTGGGGGGAACTCGTTCCTGCTCATCAGGGACCTCCACGAGAAGGGGCTGGTCGACCCGATCAGGGACCGCGCACTGGCGGGCGCCCCGTACCTGGGGGTGAGCGCTGGCTCGAACGTCGCCTGCCCTAGCATGATGACCACGAACGACATGCCGATCGTCCTCCCGCCCTCCTTCGAGTCGTTCGGCATC
>Ga0066850_10001281_pt1 | contig 13282 bp, 12 predicted proteins | sample ETNtaG_4_FD_67282 | JGI IMG/M metagenome (GOLD analysis project Ga0066850, IMG submission 67282) | Marine microbial and viral communities from oxygen minimum zone, Eastern Pacific Ocean - ETNP201406SV67 | ecosystem: Environmental > Aquatic > Marine > Oceanic | place: Pacific Ocean: Eastern... | reverse complement strand
GGATAAGATTTTAGTCAATCGACTAGATTCAAATGTTGACCTCATTAGTCAGATGAGTCATTACATTATAAATTCTGGTGGGAAACGTATAAGACCCCTGCTACTGCTCTTGTGTGCCAAAGCTACAGATTATGATGGTGATTATCACTACTCGATGGCAGTTGTGATTGAACTTATTCATACTGCAACATTGCTGCATGACGATGTAGTCGATCAGTCAACAACTCGTCGGGGTCAAGAGACTGCAAATGAGTTGTGGGGCAATGCTCCAAGCGTCCTTGTAGGAGACTTTCTTTATTCAAGAGCCTTTGAAATTATGGTTGAACCAAACTCAATGGGAATTATGAAAATCTTATCAAAGGCAACTAATCAGATTTCTGAGGGAGAGGTTCTGCAATTATTAAACATAAAAAATGCAAAAGTCACTCAATCTGAATACTTCAAAGTCATTGAAAGGAAGACAGCCTGTTTATTCAAGGCTGCTTGCCAGATAGGCGGCATTTTATCCAAGTCCAATAAAAATATAATTGAAGCACTTGGTAGTTTTGGGATACACCTTGGGAATGCTTTTCAAGTTATTGATGACACATTAGATTATGAATCTAACTCACTTATAATTGGCAAGGAAATCGGGGATGACCTATCCGAAGGAAAGGTGACATTACCCATGATTTATGCATTAGAAAAAACAAGTGGCTCTGAAAATAAAATGCTCTCAAATGCGATTCAAGAAGCTGACTCATCTAATATAGAAAGCATTGTTGATATTCTGTTAAGTGTCGATGCATTTCAATACAGTCGAAAGATAGCAAGAGAGCAGTCAAATAGAGCTATAGAATCTCTAGACTTAATACCAAGTTCTGAATATAAATCTGCGTTAAGGCTATTATGTGAAATCTCTCTTGAAAGGAATTCTTAGCTCAATTAATGCTGACTTCAAAACTTAAACAGCAGATTCGGACATCTTTTGATGGCGCTAAAACTGAATTGAGTAGTTTTAGTAATCGATCATCTCAAAATAAAATGATTGCTGAAATTTCAAAAACGTTGACGGGAGAATACCCCAACATGAATCCCATTATCTGTGTTGAGGCACCAACTGGCACAGGAAAAACGATGGCTTATCTTGTCAGCTGTCTGCCGATTGCGAAAACGCAAAAAAAGAAGCTTGTTATTGCATCAGCAAATGTTGCACTTCAAGAACAAATACTTAACAAAGACATTGTTGAAGCAAAAAAATACTCGTCTGTAGATTTTGAATATGCTTTGGCCAAAGGTCGGTCAAGATATGTCTGCATTAGAAATTTAATCAATCTTACGGAAGAAAATACAAACTCTCCTGAAGTGTTTGAGGATGCACTACTGTGGGATGAAAAGCCAACTAAAAGTGATTTTGATGAACTTTCAGATATGGCTGATAGTTATGCTACAACGAAATGGAGTGGAGAGATTGATGATCTGGAGAGCCCTCCAGACAATAGCCTTTGGCAAAAAATTGCTTGCAATAGGTTTACTTGCAATTCAAAGAATTGTGAATTTTATAACGATTGCTCTTTTTTTAAGGCCAGAAAAAAAGCATCCCAGTCTGATGTCATTATTGCAAACCATGATCTTGTCCTCGCCGACATTATAAATGGAAACAATGTTCTTCCAGATGTAGAAGATTGTATCTTTGTATTTGATGAAGCTCACCACTTATCTCAAAAAGCACTGTCTCATTTTTCAGCAGGTGGAAGTACTGAATTTATGAAGACCTCGATTCGACAATTCCAGAGTGCGATAGATCAAATCATTAAAATCTCAAATTCCAAACCCTCTAACAATTACATTGATAAAGTTGATGCAGCTCTAAATGAACTCTCTGACTTGCTGGGTGATCTAGATTATTTAGATGAAGTATTCCTATTTCCTATAACTGGCATACCCAATGAAATATTAAATCTAACTAAACAGATATTCATTCTATTTAACTCTGCTTACAATGATTTTTACGAACACAAAGAACATTGGGAGGAATATGTCAAAACTAACAAAATTGATCAATCAACTACTGATAACTTAAATAATATTATTGGTCAAAATAATCAGAACTTATCTTCCATTCTGTCGCTTCTAAGTACATTTAATCAAACGCCCGATCCAAATAAACCGCCTTCAAGTAACTGGATTAATCGCTCTAGACTTGCAAATAAAAAAAATAATTATCAACTAAATTCTGCAAAAATAGATGTCTCAAGCTCACTCAATCAAATGATATGGTCTAAAGCTGCTGGCGTAGTTTTAACATCAGCCACTTTAACAGCACTTGGGAGCTTTAACAGACTCAATCAACAACTCGGCTTAAGGTCTTCTGAAAATCAATATCTCAGACTAGCATCACCTTTTAACCACAATTCAGTTGAATTTATAATCGCTAAGATTGAAGCAAGTCCTTCAAATTCATTTGATCATACCGATGAGGTTGCACTCGCATTAAAAAATCGTATAGATACTGAATCTGCAACTCTTGTTTTATTTGCCTCGAATAGCCAAATGCAAAGTGTTGCTGATGTAATTGAAAAATCAATAGATTGTGAACTATTAATACAAGGCGAATATAGTAAAAAAAATATCTTAGAAAGACATATACAAAATAGAAAAAAGGGCAAAGGAAGTATTATTTTTGGATTAGACAGCTTTGCTGAAGGTGTTGACCTTAAAGGTGATTACTTAAACCATGTATTTATAGCTAAACTTAGATTTAGTGTCCCAACGTCACCAATTGAAATGACTACTCAATCTTATTTGGAATCTTTGAATCGAAACTCTTTTATGGAAATCTCCCTTCCAGATGCATCTTTGAGACTTATTCAGGCTTGTGGAAGGCTTATTAGAACCGAGACAGATACTGGAACAATTACTATTTTTGATAATAGATTGATCCATAAATTTTATGGAAAACTGCTTCTTAAAGCACTTCCAGACTTCAATATTATTATAGAATAATCAAACTAAGTTAAAGATTACTTATATTTTTGGATAAATATTCCGCTACACTGTTGGCATTTTCATGCATTCCATCATCCCCCTTATTCCATCCAGCTGGACACACTTCACCATTTTCAGTATGAAAATCAAGTGCATCTACCATCCTTAACATTTCATCAACATTTCTTCCTAATGGATGATCATTAACCACTTGGTGACGAACAATAAAATTTTCATCTATTAAGAAAGACCCTCTTAATGCTGTCCCCTCTGGGTGAACAATTCCATATGAACTCATAATTGAATGGCTCATATCAGAAACCAATGGAAAATTAATTGATCCAATACCGCCATCATTCACTTTAGTATTTCTCCAAGCGTTGTGCGTGTGTTTTGAGTCTATTGAAACTCCAATTAGTATTGTATTTTTTTCTTGAAAGGCCTTCATTCTACGGTGATGAGCCAAAATTTCGGAGGGACAAACAAAGGTAAAATCTAAAGGGTAGAAAAAAAGGACTATTTTCTTACCCTTAAATTTTGAAAGTTGAAAATCTTCAACAATACTTCCATCTGCAAGAATAGCAGAAGAAATAAAATCAGGTGCTTCCTTTGTAACCAATACACTCAAAGTATTCTCCTATTTAGGGTTCTATGGCTTATATAATAGGCTTTCATTTCATTTTTGAAGTCATTTTTAACTTCATCCAAAATAACTTGGCCGATAATTTTCTTTGGAATTCCATGTTGTCTCATTGAGATAAAACTCAAACGATTCGTTTTTTTTAATAAATATATTTTGTAGCTATACCAATATTTCATTATTTATATAAATTTAAAAAAAGCCCTATGGAAGGAGTAAGACATAGGGCTGATTAATTACAAACAGAGAGTTACTAAAGGAAGTAAATAACTTATATCTGTAATTAAAATATCACTTATTAAAATCTCCTTTGATATTTTGCTTCATACTAGTTCGGAGGGCTATTATGAAGCAGTTGAAAGGATTACTAAAAACATGAGATTGAGGAAGTCAGTTTTGTTAATAATCTTTTCAAACTTTCTTATTTATTAATTTAATGATAATGATACTCATTCTCATTTGTATTTGCAACCTTTTTTTCAAAAAAAATTATTGAAGTCAATAAATATTCGAAACATAACCTAAAATACATTGTTATAAACCTGTAAAAACTGAACTTAAATGCAGTCAAATACTCGCACTAAAGCAAGCCAAAAAGTAACAATTGTTGGCGCATTGATTGATTTCTTGCTCTCAATCATTAAAATCATTTTGGGTTTTATTGGTCAATCTGGTGCTTTAATTGCTGACGGAATTCACTCGTTCTCTGATTTGTTGACTGACTGGGTTACTTGGTATGCTGCTAAACTATCTGGTGACGCTCCAGATGCAGACCATCCCTATGGTCATGAAAGGTTTGAAACTGTCGCCACTCTTGGCTTAAGTATTTTTCTTGCAATTGTAGGAACTGTTATTATCTTTGAGGGTTTTAGTCGCTTCTCAAATCCTAATGCCCTTAAGCATGAAAACTGGCTCATAGCTGCTGCGGCATTATCAATACTAAGCAAGGAGGTCCTTTATTGGTATACCGTAAAAGTTGCCAGAGATATTAAATCAGACCTACTTAAAGCAAACGCTTGGCATCATCGAACTGATGCCTTTTCTTCGATTGTGGTCGTGATTGGTATTATTGGTGCAGCAAATGGTTATTTTTTCCTTGATAGTGTTGCTGCAATGATAGTTGGCATCCTGATTATTTATATTGGATGGCAACTTGGATTTGAAGCAACCAAAGAACTCGTTGATACATCTATTGACCAAGAGGATATCAAAGCACTCCATCTTGCTCTGTCAGAAATCAAAGGTGTGAATAGTGTCCACACTCTCAGAACAAGGAAAGTGGGTCATAAAAAGTCTGCTGATGTTCATGTTCAAGTTAACCCATTTTTATCTGTGAGTGAAGGACACATTATCAGTGTGAGTGTTGAGAGGGTAGCAAAGGAGAGTATCGAAGATCTTGATGATGTTACTGTCCATATAGACCCTGAAAATGATGAGGAAAAAGAAGATGCGCCTTATAAAAACCTTCCTGAGAGAGCCCAAGCTTTAAAAATTATTCGCCAGTCTTTAAATCTTGAAAACGTCAATTACAATATAGAAAAAACTCAGTTGCATTATCTCGAGGGAGAGATATTGGTAGATTTTTTCTTGTCAGCTGATTATCTAAAAAACCAAGAGATAGTTAATATTCAATCTGAACTGAGCGCAGCCTTAGAAAAACTTCCAGATTTTGGTGAGGTGAAAGTCTACTTTAGTTGACTCTAAAGTGCATGATAAGCGTGACAAATAGCTCCTGCCAGAGCATCACCAGCATCAGCCTGTGGAGCTTTATTAAGCTTTAAGAGTTGCTGCACCATAAATGAAACCTGCTCTTTTGATGCATGCCCTCTGCCTACGACTGACTTTTTAATTTGATTTGCTGTGTAATCTACAATTGGAATACCTTGACCACCTGCAGCTGAAATAATTGCACCTCGTGCATGTCCTAACTTAATTGCGGCATCCGGATTAGGTCTATCTGGCCTCATAAATACTCTCTCGACAGCAACTATATCCACTTCGTGTTTAGTAATAATTTCTTTGATGCCTTCATAGATAGTAATAATTCTGTCATTTAAATCACCTTGAGTTCTTATGCATCCGCTATTAATGTATGAAAACTTTAGTTTATTAGCCTCAATTAAGCCAAAACCAGTAATTCTTGAGCCAGGATCTATGCCAAGTATATTCATAAAGCTATTCTATCAGCTAAGTAAAAACAAGCCAGTATTTTAGTAAAAAAGTTATAATTCACTTTAATTTTTTATTAGAGAAGCTCTATGTCAGTTGTAGAACTTACACAATCAAACTTTGATGAGACAGTTAGTAATAATGAAATAGTGATTATTGATTTTTGGGCGCCTTGGTGCGGACCTTGTCTTCAGTTCGCTCCAACATTTAAAGATGCCTCAGAAAAGATCGAAGGCGTAACTTTTGCTAAAGTAAATACTGAAGAAGAACAATCACTTGGAGCGCATTTTGGCATAAGGTCAATACCTACCCTGATGATCTTTCGAGAGAGTATTGGAATTTTTTCACAGCCTGGCTCAATGACTGCAAAGGATCTAGAGGATTTATTATCCAAAGCCAAATCAATTGACATGAATGAAGTAAGAAAAGAACTTGAAAGCCAGAAGTAGTCTTAAAGCAAAAAATCTAAATACTTCTTTTCATTAAAACCGACGACAACTTTTTCATCTTTAATTAATACTGGCCTCTTAATAAGTGTTGGATATTTTGATATCAGCTCAAAATCAATACTTTGTTTTTCATTCTCTGATAAAGATCTGTAAGTCGTCGACCTTCTATTAACCAACACTTCAATGCCAACAGCTTTCTTGAAACCTTCATATTGTTTTTGTGAAATTGGTTTCTCTCTATAGTCAATAAATTCATATGATATAGAATGGTTTATAAGAAACTTTAAAGCCTTTTTGACTGTATCACAATTCTTTATTCCATATATAGTGACAGCATTATTCATTTTAAACTTCTAGTAAGAATGTAACTGGACCATCATTAATAAGAGAAACACTCATATCTGCACCAAAAATACCGCACTCAGTTTTAGGATTAAATGATCTTGTTTTTTCAACAAAATAGTTATAAAGATTCTCTGCCTCATTTGGAGGCATTGCGGTTGAGAAGCCTGCACGAGTTCCATTCTTTGTATCGGCAGCAAGAGTAAACTGCGACACAAGCAAAACATCACCTTCAATATCGTTGAGACTTAGATTCATCTTTTGGTTCTCATCAGGAAAGACTCGATATGAGAGAACCTTGTTAATCATTTTGTCGGCATCGAATTCACGGTCTTTCTTTTCGAGGCCAAGAAAAACTAAAAGACCCTTATCAATTTTTCCAACTACCATTCCACCAACCTCAACTTGTGAAGAGCTAACCCTTTGAATTAAAGCCTTCATCCAGCTATGAGGAGAGATAAGAGATATCTGCAACAGATAAAAATAAAGATCTTATTCGTCTGATTAAGGCAAGTCTTGAACTTTTTAATTTTTCATCGTCAGCATTAACCATGACGTTATTAAAGAATTCATCAATTAAGTCTTTTAGATTTATTAAAGACTTCATGACTTCTTTATAGTCTTTACTCCCTGATAGCTTTTTAGTTAATGACTCACTGGCATTAAAAAGATTAATTTCGGAGTCGTCAATAAATATTTTGGAATTCAGTTTTTCATTTTTTTCATTAGAATCTTTGAGTATATTTGCAATCCTTTTGTTTGATTCAATCAAACTCCTTGAGTCCTCACTTTGAGTGAATTTATTTAGCGCCTCTACTCGCAAATGAAAATCTAGAGGAGATCCTGGAGAAACAGCTAAAACAGCCTCATAAACATTACTATCAATATTTGCATCTTTATAGTAGGCTTTGAGTCTATCCATCATAAAGCTATAGATGGCATCACCACACCCCCTATCAACCTCTTTTTGATGTAAATTTAATGAATAATCAATCAGTGACTTGAGGTTTAATTCTATTTTTGCCTCGAGCAGAATTCTTAACAATCCCAGAGCAAGTCTTCTAAGTGCATAAGGATCTTTAGAGCCAGTAGGTGCTTGACCAATACCATAGATTCCAGTTATTGTATCTAGCTTGTCGGCAATAGCAACGATAAGCCCTTCATTGGTAGATGGTACTTTATCACCTGAAAATCTTGGTTGATAATGCTCTCGTATTGCTACTGAAACAGCTTTAGTTTCACCATCATTAAGCGCATAGTATCCACCCATAATTCCTTGAAGATCAGCAAACTCGCCAACCATCTCACTCAATAAGTCAGATTTTGACAACAAGCCCGCCCTTGCAGAGGCTTTTTTATCAAAACCTACTAGATCAGCAATATAAGAACTGAGGTTTTCTATACGTTTTGCTTTTTGACCCATCGAACCTATTGATTTCATAAACATGACGCTATCTAAATCTGGCAGTCTTTCCTCAAGCTTTTTAGACTTATCTTGGTTCCAGAAAAACTCTGAGTCAGCTAAACGAGGATGAATAACTCTTTCATTTCCCTTAACAACCGCCTGAAGATTAGTCGACTCAATATTGGCAACAGAAATAAATAAGGGCAATAATTTACCTTGACTGTCAACTAAGTGAAAATATTTTTGATGCGATTTCATTGCGGAAATAATCGCCTCTTGAGGAATATCTAAGAATTTCTTATCAAAACCACCTGAGAATGCCCTTGGATATTCAACTAGAGCACAAACCTCATCAAGGAGTGATTCATCAATGACCACTTCAGCATTATTTTTTTGAGCAACAGATAAAACTTGATCTCGAATAAGCTCCTTTCTCTTAGCAAAATCAACCAAAATTTGGGCCTCATCACTCATACATTGCTCGTAGTCCTTTGCGTGTACAAGTTCTATACTTGAGTTTTGGAATCTTAAACCTTTTGTTACTCTATTGCTTTCAAGTCCCATTATGTTTGCAGACACAATATCTTTATCAAGCATCATAATTAGCCAATGAACCGGTCTAACAAAAGAATAATCAGAACTCCCCCACCTCATTGCCCTGGTGATTGGGATATTTTTGATCGACTTTTCAATTATTAGTGGCAAAAGGTCGCTAATGTTTTGACCAGGTTGCTCTTTTGAAAAATAGTAGTACTCCTTGCCACCCTGTTCTTTTTTTTCTAGATCATTGACATTAATCCCACAAGACTTTGCAAAGCCACTTATTGCCATTTCTGGTGATTGCGTTGAAGGACCTTTCTTTTCAATAATTTGCTCTTGCTGCTTACTTTGAATTGCACTAATTGTTATTGCCAATCGTCTAGGTGTTGCAAATGCTTTAATTGTATCAAAGCCAATATGAAGCTTTTTAAGCTCTGAACTGAGGTTATCCTTAAGTGCGCTAGAAAGCTTTAATAAAAGTTTTGGAGGCAGCTCTTCTGTGCCAAGTTCCAATAAAAAGTCATGCGTTTTCATGCCCAATATTTTAGCTTATTGTATTGATTATTATTTAGTTTGATTTAGAAACTTGAATACTTAGGTTAATTTACACCAAATATGAAAATAAGTTCCTTATCAAAGACAGCTTCATCTGGAGCTGACGGGAGTGGTGAAGCCTTATAAACTGCTCTTCTAATAGAGTCTTTAAATACTTTAGCTTTACTACTATCATCAACATTTGCATTTCGAACGTCTACTGCAACAACAGTTCCATCTCTGTCTTGAACCACATAGACCTCAGCAGTCCAATCATCCTCGGCACCCTGATAACGCCAAAATGATTTAACCCTTGCGGCAATATTACTAACATAAGCAGACTTCAAGGTATTTAATTGATTCTCAATCTTTATCAACCTTTCTTGATCCTGTTCAGCTTGAACTTCTTCAGTCAATAAACGATTATATTGCTCATTCTCAAAAGCTAACTGCTGAGCAGTCCTCTCGGCCTCAAGCTCATCAAGTCTAATACGCTCTTCTTCAGCAAGCCTCTTGGCCTCATCTTTTTCTTTTTCAGCCTCTTTTGCCTTCTCTTCCTCTAGCTTACGTTTCTCTTCGGCTTCTTTTGCTTTTTGTTCTTCTAGCTTGCGTTTCTCTTCTTCTAGCTTACGTTTCTCCTCAGCTTCTTTGGCTTTGGCCTCTTCTGACTTTCTCTTCTCTTCAGCCTTCTTAACCTGCTTGGCAACTTCTTGAGCTAGAATTTCTGCTTCCTTGGCTTTCTCTTCAGCTTGCTTTTCAGCTTCCTTGACTGCATCTTTAGCTTTAAGCTCTTCCTCTATTCTTTTCTCTTCAGCTTGCTTAGCAAGAACCTCAGCTTCTTTTGCAAGAATTTCAGCCTCTTGAGCTTCTTTTGTAGCCTCTTTCGCGAGTAATTCAGCTTCCTTTGTTTTAGCTTCTTCGGCTTTACGCTTAAGCTCAGCGAGCTTTGTTTTGACTTCTTCAGCTTTACGAAGGGCTTCAGCAGCTGCCTTTTGTTTTTCAGCTTCTAACACCTGGATTTCAGCTTCCTTCGTTTTAGCCTCCTCTACAACCCTTTTTGCTGCAGCATCTTTTGCTTTTTGCTCTTCTAGCTTTGCCTTAGTTTCAGCTTCAGCAATTTTTTCGACCGCTTTGGAGGCCAATTTTTCAGCTTCTTTTGCTTTTGCTTCTTCAGCCTTCCGCTTGACCTCAGCGAAAACTTTTTGAGCCTTAGCTTTTAAAGCCTCTTGTTCTGCAACTTTTTGATCTTTTTTGGCGGTTTCAGAACGTTTTTCCTCATTTTTAAGCTTCTTTTGCTTCTGTTTTTCAACGTCCTTCAAGCGATCTTGCTCAGCCTCAATAATGTCCATATCAATCACTACTGCCTGGACAGGTGCTGCCTGAGATACTGCAGTCGCTTGTTGCGGCGAATCCCATCTCTCAACGTTAGCATAAAGAAGCCCAAACAGAAGTGCAGCATGCAAAATGACAGCAACCCAAAATGCAATCGGATGTTTTTTTGAGATCTTGATCATCGGCTGCATCATTGTATTGATGAGACCTAGAACAAATACCAGAAACTTTTTAAGGTATCTGTATATAAAAACTGATACTTGTTTTGATACCTTTAAAAAATTAGATTCGCCTGCAACCTCATTTTCTTCTGAAGCAACAGTGTCATTTTTTTGAGATGCAGACTCAGCCTTTTTAGAAAACAGGTCTCTAATAGAACTGACAATCTTTTTAACGAAATTCATAAATATAAATCAGTTAATTTGGGTTTTCAGTCATAAAGCCGACCTTATCAATCTTGCTATATTGCTTTAATATAGCAATAATCTCAATGACTTTTTCATATTCAACTTTTTTATCTCCCCTAACAAATACCTGCATGTCAGGAAATATTTCTTTTCGAGCAAGAATTTGATTAATAGCAACATTTAAAGATACTGGTTCATAATCTTCAATATCTTCAACACCAGGACTTGTCATAGCATTAATAAAATAATTGCCATCAGCGTCAACAGAAATAACAGAAGGCGTCTGGTCTTGGTAATCGACAACATTAGCCGGTGCGCTTGGTAAGTCAACCTCAACTCCCTGCTCAATAATGGGTGTAGTCATCATAAAGATAACTAGCAGAACGAGCATTACATCAATATAAGGAACAATATTGATATCTGCATGAATATCCGGTCTTGAGCGCTTTGGTAGTTCGATCATTTTTGTCTCTGAAGAATAACAAATATCTCTTCAACAAAGGCGGTGTACTTGTTTCCAATTTCTTCTACTTGCGAAACTAATCTGTTGTAGGCAATGGTTGCTGGTATTGCAGCAAACAATCCAAAAGCAGTTGCAATAAGAGCCTCAGCAATACCTGGTGCAACAATCGCAATCGTTGCCTGCTTGACTGATGCAAGACCAATAAAGGAGTGCATAATTCCCCAGACAGTTCCAAATAAACCAATATATGGACTAGAGGAGGCAATCATAGCAAGGATAGAAAGGCTTGAGTCAAGTCGATCAATCTCATTACTTGCAGAGGTGTTCATTGACCTGTATGCACGCTCTGAATTCATTATCAGCGATTGATTAGAAGTAGATTTTGTGTGAGTAAATTCTTTGTATCCTGAACCAAAAATATCTTCCATTGCGCTCCAGTCAGAAGCAAGCTTAGGGAGGTTTTTGTATAACTCAGAGAGCTTTTCATTTCTCTCAAACTCTTCATGGAAGGTCTCGATGTCATTTGAAGCATCCATCAAAATCTTTTTCTTAGACATAATTACGGTCCATGAATATATCGACATCAGAACCAAAATAATCATTACCAACTGAACAACGAGTCCGGCACTAAAGATTAGATTGACGATTGATAAACTATTTTCTTCCATTAAGTTTCTCCAAGATTTCTTGCGGAAAAGCGCAAGGTTTTAAATTATTTTTTAACACAGAAACAACCTTGACTTCAGCACTAAATAATACCGTATTTTTCTCTATATTCAGAATTTTCTGAGCAAAAACAAGGCTCGCATTTTTTATTAAATCAATACTCGTTTGAACTTCGATAACGTCGTCTAGATAGGCGGGTGAAAGATAGTCTGCGTTAACTGACTTTACAACAAAAACTATATTGTATTGTTTTGCCAATGTAGCCTGCTCAAAACCCAGTTCCCTTAAATATTCAGTTCTACCTCTTTCAATAAATTTTAAATAATTAGCATAAAATACGACGCCGCCAGCATCCGTATCTTCGTAATAGACCCTAATCCTTTGTTGGTTCATTTACCAAATAAATCTTGTGCTTGTACCTGTCTAACCTCACCCAAATGAGAAAAGGCAAGATCTGTGGCAATTCTTCCTCTTGGAGTCCTCATTATAAAACCCTGCTGAAGGAGGTATGGCTCTATCATATCTTCTAAGGTTATTCTTTCTTCACCCAAAGCAGTTGCCAAAGTATCCAAGCCAACAGGTCCTGATGAAAATTTATTAATGATTAAACTGAGATAGTCTCTATCAAGCTGCTCAAGACCTGCTTCGTCAACTTTTAGAGTTTCGAGCGCCTCTTTTGCAATATTAACATTGATGATTCCCTCTGTTTTAACATCTGCAAAATCACGAACCCTTCTTAGCAGACGATTTGCAATTCGGGGGGTTCCTCTGGAGCGTTTTGCAATCTCTTCTGATCCATGTTTTTCAATTTTGATATTTAAAATGGAAGCCGACCTCTCTATGATTTCCTGAAGCTCATTAAGCTTATAAAAAGAGAGTCTATGTACAATACCAAATCTATCTCTAAGAGGAGAGGTAAGCATTCCAGCTCTCGTTGTTGCGCCTATTAAGGTGAATGGAGGTAATTCGAGCTGAACTGAGTGGGCAGCAACGCCTTCACCAACCAGAATATCTAATTTAAAATCCTCAAGTGCAGGATATAAGATTTCTTCGACGACAGGGTTTAGCCTGTGAATTTCGTCAATAAATAGGATATCAAATGGTTCAAGTTTTGTAAGGATCGCCGCCAAGTCACCTGAACGCTCGAGAACTGGCCCAGATGTTTGCTTTATTCCTGCACTCATTTGATTAGCAATAACATTGGCTAGAGTTGTTTTACCAAGTCCAGGAGGTCCATAAATTAGACAGTGGTCAAGAACATCTGAACGCGATCTTGCAGCCTCGATGAAGAGCGTCATTTGGGATTTAACATCTTCTTGACCAATATAATCTGCAAAAGAGTTAGGACGCACAGAGGCAGCCCTGAGA
>Ga0066850_10001275_pt1 | contig 13323 bp, 10 predicted proteins | sample ETNtaG_4_FD_67282 | JGI IMG/M metagenome (GOLD analysis project Ga0066850, IMG submission 67282) | Marine microbial and viral communities from oxygen minimum zone, Eastern Pacific Ocean - ETNP201406SV67 | ecosystem: Environmental > Aquatic > Marine > Oceanic | place: Pacific Ocean: Eastern... | reverse complement strand
GTTACCAGAGTTCATGTCAGTAGCCGTGTCGGGCGTACTGCCAGTACCAATCAGGTTTACACTTGCAGTCACCGTGTATCGACCAGGCTGCAAATCAACCTCGATGCATGCCTTCCCTTCAGGTTCAGCTGGCATCATGTTGCCCAGTGTTGCGTGTGAGTAACTGACAGTAGGGTCTTCATCAAGACATTCAGTGGCCACTCCAGGCATTCCATTGAGGGCATCCATATCGTTCTCATCTGTTACCGTGAATGTTACATCCCATTGGTAAGAGTTTGTCTCAGATGAACCTGCGTAAATCACACTGGCTGTAAGACGTGTCATGCCGACGTTTACGGTACCTTCAGTAGCATCATTGATACCACCGGTGAGAGAGGTAAGGCCTACGTCGTGCATTACAGTGAATGAACCTGCAAGTTGTCCGTCATTGTTTCCAGAACGGTCATCATAATCCAAGGTTGTCTCAACCATGATTGTTGATGGGTTTTGTTCTTCACCCATAGGGCCACCGCCACCAGCGGCACCCATCTTAGGCTCATAGGAATCAAACGAATTCAACATTGCAGTAATTGTGAATGTTGGGTTCGAAGCTGAGTCGGCTTCGTTACCGACCATCGATCCATGGTAGACATAGGTTGTTTCGTAAACCAACACATTTCGTGTTTCATTACAAGGATTGTCACCATTTGCACAAGGGTTTTCAGCCAAGTCGTTAGGATCAGTCACAGTTTGATTCGCATTGGATGCGTTATGCCAAACATCGACTAACGCTTCTTCTCCAACGTTGAATGTGTAAGTGTGTCCACCTGGACCAGCGGCAACAGGCGCGTTTGGACCTGAACCGTCAGTGTCCAGAGTTGATGGGCTACTCTGGTTAGTGGAGTATGAGCCACCGAATGTAACTGTCATCTCTGTTGAGCGTGGTTGCCATGCTTCGGAACCTTCAGCAGTCACAAAGAGTGCGAAGTTGTGTGGACCTGCACCCTGTACTGGGCCGTGTCCATCACCGGGACTACAATCGCTACCGTCTGTCCAGCATAGGTCAACAACGATGTCACGGTAGTGTTGAACGACAACCGAGTAGGTCAAGTCGTTGTTGGTGAGATCTGTGTCCATGTCGCCAGCGACATCAATAGAGACAGTGATGAGATATTCGCCAGGAATAGTGGGGGTCCAAGCTAGGTCCCCGCCACTTTCTGCTTGGACACGGTAGTTACCGCCACCCAAGAAGTTACCAGGTGCAAGTGTATTGAAACTGCACCCAGTTACAGAGGTGTTGCCAAAACAAACAGCATCATCGAGATTATCGATTACTGCTGGTATATTATCGCCGGCCGGTGTGACAGTCACACGAATGTTGAATTCATCGTGTGCGTCGTCACCATCATTGATGATGATCGGCCGGAAATAGACGACATCACCAATGTCTATTCCATTCCGGGTGTTACCGCCTGCATCCACGAATGTTTCTCGTGGTTGTAAGACGTCGTGCAGTTTCAATTCCTTGGCTGCACGGCCACCCGTTTCCATTTCGTTCGTATCCTCCAGCTCATCGGCGAAGTCGATTCCAGCGAACACGCTAGTCAACATCAACGCCGTGAGTACAATAGGCACAATTTGCTTCACTTTACAGTCCTCCCTCACAGTGGGTGCGTTGCCACAGTAAAACTTCGTATTTATAGTGATGGGCGGTCCAAGTTACTTTTTTGGCTTTGAACAGGTATTTCTTTATTAACTCTGGAACAAACGATTTGTAATTAATTTACATCCCGTAGTGCCTCTGCTGGACGAATTTTGGCGGCTTGACGAACCGGCCATAATGTTGCCAATAGCGTGAGAAGGTAGGCGCCGATGACAATCAGGAAAATTTCATTCCATGGCATGATAAAATCTGCACCATCTTCCTTGAGGAATCTTTCGTAAAGTGCATAGTGGAAACCAATGCCAACCATTGCACCGTTGAGAATTCCTAAGAAGGATACCCATGACAATTCTACGAGGAATGTTGCAACAACCATACTTCGCTGGAATCCAAGTGCCCGCAATATGCCGATTTGATGACGTCGTTCGCTCACATTACGAATTGTGACTACGGCCAACCCAGCAATCCCCACTACCAAACCCAAGCCCAAGAAGGCCTTCAGTAGGCCGAATATAGACAAGATGAACGAATTAATTTTGCTCCATGCAACCTCAATTACAAACACAGCCACACCTTCCTCAATCATACCTCGTTCGATTTCATCTGCTGCTTGTTCCTGAACTTCAACAGTGGTCCCATTGGGCAAACTGAACCAAACGATTTGTGCTTTAGCATCAAATCTCTCTTCGGCGAAATCCGACTGAATGTAGATACCTGGGATGAAAACTGAGGCCTCTTGTTTGAGAATACCACCGACGAAAACTGTTCGATTGACACCTGAATTGCTAGGGTCACTAATCAGAATACTATCTCCTACATGGAGATTAAGGGTTGGTGGCGATTCCACACCAGTCACCAGTTGTGGAGTCAAACTGTAATCAACAATTACAAGGCTGTCATCTGCTAGAACAGCAGCCCACGCTTCCTCTTCAGTATCTCCTAGTTCAGTAGCCCAAACCTCCAAACTCAATGCACCATGTTCAGTGAAATTAGAATCGAAACCTCGAATACCGACGTTTAATCGATCCCCTTCACCATCACCTCGTTCAGCCTTGACCGCCCCTGTATGGATGGTTGCAATCGAATCAAAATCTGTTAGGTTCATTTCACCCAAGTCCCAATTGGAAACATCCGGATCCAGTTCACTGCTACTGAATGCTAGAATCTCATAATTGCCACCAGATTCATCCCCCATTTCAGCAAGATTATTCGATGTTATGGCTGAACTCCCCGATAGAATCACAACTGCAAAAATGACTAGAGAAAACATCCCCATCGTCATCGCTGTACGGAAAGGAGTGGCCATTGGATAGGCAAGACTTGTTGGTAAAACTGAGGCGATGCGGCCAGAAAGAGGAGCCAATAGCCTAGAGACAAAACGAGTTACTAGAGGAGCTAGGCTTGTCAATAACAAGACACCTGCTGCTACCATGAACACCCCCAATATGATGAATGAGAAGGGGCCTTGTTCCCAAGCATTGCTAATTGGATCACCTTTCCAACCCCATAAAATCATCGTTATACTCAGAACTGATAAAATTAGGCGTGGAAGCAATACTGGTCTATGGAAACGCTTTCCACGAATGGTGATATCTTCAGGTAAGATTCGCCCTAGAATCCAGAATGCTGGAGGGACCAATGCCAACAATAGCGTGAATCCACCCAACAGCCACCATGCGTGTCGAGTCCCCATTGAATCGTCTGGTTCTCCAATTAAGTAGGCAAGTGTGAAACTGCCCATTGAAGTAAATATGAGGAATAAAGTGACTAAGATCGACCACCAAGGCAATCCTTTACCATAGCGTGTAGGTATACTCCGAATAGCAGCGACAACGTTGAGTTGACTAATCCACATTGAGGTGGCCCACAAGGTCAACCACGTGACCAAGAAACCCGCCACAAATCCAGATAGGAGGCTTTGGAATGACCAATCAAATACAACGGTCCAAGCCAGTGTGTCTTGGAATGCTGTTGCCATGAATTTCATCAATACCCAAGCGATACCTATCCCGACAACAGCGCCCACTGCACTTGAAATGATACTGAGCAGTGCCCCTTCCTGAACGAATAAAACACGCAAATCACTTCGATGCATTCCAATGGCTCTTGCCATGCCCATCTCTGGTTTTCGTTCATCAGCAAGCATGACAAAGATGTTCATCACAAGGAGGATGCCTGCAAAGATAACAAAGGTTCCAAAGATGAGGAATAACATCGAGAAATTTTCACCAACGTCAGCGGTTGACTCAATTGTTTTCAGTTTGATTTGAGCGACATTTAAATCTGCAGAATCCAAATCGGCTTGCAAATCCGCCCATTCTTCAACACTCGTCAATACTGTTTCGTAAACCGCGGGATTGGCCAAGCCAGTACCTACGATTATGACCATGCTGCGGGCACCTGTACTGCCCCCTGCCAATGATTCTGCGTCTGGAATGGAAACCAGTCCAAATGTCATGTCAGCGAAGGAGGGTTGTCCCGGTGGTGATGGGAGGCTCAGTTCCGCGTCCCCAATGATGAGGCTTTCACCATCCCACTGACCTCGTATTGCAGGCAAATAACCTCGCAGTAGTACAGATTCACCAACCTCAAGGTTCAGAGTTTCACCTGCCCAATCAGAAATGTGAATGTTACCACTTGTAACATCAGGGAAGCCCATGGTATCACAACCATCACAACCAACCACAGTCAAGGGGACTCGATTCACTGAATCGATTCGAATTCTTGATGGAAGACGACCTGAGAGGTCATCTTCATCGGAAATTGCCACTCCAGAACCAGTGGTAACTATCAAGCGATTAGAGTTCAAACTTAATGCAGCATCATTTGTGTCTGCAGAAGGTGGCAATCCGATTTCAAGAGCATTGAATGCAGTTCCATTCCAAGCCCAAAGACCTTGGCCCTCAACCCAAATTACATCGTTTGAATAGGCTGCCAGTGTCCCGTTTGGAAGACCTTTTTCCCAAGCGGCACTCGTATTTCCATCATCCAGAAGAAACAGGGACTGGCCCTCAAGGACCCATGTTGAGTTGCCATGTTCAAACAAATCACGACGCTCGACAGCATCCGGAGTACAAATCAACGCAGAGGCATCCACGCCAGAGCAGGTTTGGCTACCGAGTACACCACCTATTCGAATGATAATTTCATCATCGTCAACAGCGAGATCAACACCCAATGCGGAGCCATCGTCAACCAGAGTGTGAGTTGACCAGTTTGTAGGGTCAAGCAGATCTTGGGAATGAATCCAAACGTTGCCCACACTCTCTTCCAATGCCAATGTGGTGGATGAAGATGCTAGAGCATCTATGGAGTGGCCTTCGAGATAATTTTTATCTGGTGCATCAGGGGCCAAATCGATGTACCGAACCCCATCGGCGTGTGCAATTAGAGCCGATTCATTGCCTGTAATGAGAATGTCCCGTATCGATTCATCATCGACATCATCTGGTGTCCAGACCCACCACTGTCCATTCGCATCCTGAAGAGATAATCCCGAACCGGTGGCATACCAATCCCAGCCCTCAGTTTGTTCAATTGACGAAATGGAGGCTGAGGCTAACCCAGATACGTTGAGCCCTTCCTGAGCAATGTTGTAGAGTGGGACTTGAAGCAATTCTACCGTGTTGATTGTCTCAAAATCGAATCCATCAATCAATGCAGTGAGGTTGCTTACTTCATTTTGTTTGAGTTGACCAAGTCCAGTAGTTCGCGCCACTGCGATTAGGCCAGATTCTGCGTCGGATTCTATTGTGAAGCCTGCATCTTCGGCAATCAGTTTTTCATTTACCAATTCTTTGATTTGGCTATGTAGTGCATCATTTCCATCCCCTTCAACAACGATGGCAATATGGGAAATTATCTGTTCTTTTTCGGTAATTTCCTGAGCCTGAGCGAGGGATGTGAAAATCAATGGTTGACGACTATTTCGATGCCCAGTATTGATGTCTTTTACGATAGATTGAACGGTAAGATTCGTCTCACTGCGAATAAGTCCCTCTTCCAAATCCACATCTACCCAATGAATCTCAATCGTATCTCCAATGGATGCAGAAATACTGTCTGCAAGCTCTTCATTGATGACTACATTTCCATATTCAATATCGACATACCGAATACCATCGGGGCCTCCGATGGGATCGAACCCACCTGAATTGGATAAATTGCTATCAAACGCATACCAAGTCGCCATTGGTTCCCCTAATCCATCAAATTGAATCGATGCACTCATCCGTAAACCTGGCCGGACACCTTCAATTTCGGGCCATGTGAGCAATTCATTGGAAATTTCCTCTGCTCTAGTCTGATTCCACTCGACCCACAGGCCCGTTGCCTTGTCATTTTTCTTGATGTAATAATCCGTATCGCCAAGTGGTGCCAAGAATTGTTCTTCCATGGTTGCATCCAAACTGTCACCAATCACCAATGATGATGTTACAATAGCGGAACCTACGAGCAATCCAATCACGACTAGTGCCGTATTTCGCTTGCGACGAATCAAGTTATTGCGAGCCATAACTGATAGAATTCGATGACGGCTTGAAAGAAGCCATTGCATGCTGGACCAAACAATCAAACCTACGATTATAGAAATTCCAAAGAGTGTGAATGTATGGCCCAATGAACCGTCGTATTCAGGCCATTGAATGACCACAAGAAGGATGGCAGAAAGAATACTTGCGCCAGCCGCAATCGCTCGACGTTCGAGCGTCCATTGGCCAGCAAGAGACATTGGAAGGCCCCCTATTCCTCTTCTCCAGAACGCCTATCTTCGACGATTCGACCATCTTGCATCACCAACACTCTAGAACAACGTTCAGCAATTTCAGAATCATGTGTGACGAGAAGCATCGTCACACCTCGTTCACCATTCAAACTCAACAGTAAATCGATGATCTCGTCGCTGGTTTGTGAATCGAGGTTCCCCGTTGCTTCATCAGCGAAAATCACGGCTGGATTGTGCACAAATGAACGAGCGATGGTCACTCTTTGCTGTTGCCCACCTGACAATTCCGCTGGCAAATGGCCATCTCGATCGCCCAACCCGACAGCAACGAGGGCTTCAAGGGCCCTTTTACGAGCCTCACCTGGAGATGTCCCTGCCATAAGAAGTGGCAATTCTACGTTTTCAACTGCAGTCAATACGGGCAAGAGGTTGAATGACTGGAAAATAAACCCCAATTGTGAGCCACGCAATGCTGTTAGGTCATAATCGGACATGGCAGAAAGGGCTTGTCCATGGATGAAAACATTCCCTGAGGAAATCTCATCCAATCCAGAAAGGCAGTTCAACAATGTCGTCTTCCCACAGCCACTAGGGCCCATTACAGCAACCATTTCACCAGGTTCCAGTGAAACACTGACCTTTCGGAGGGCTTCAACACGATTTGTGCCTGTATCATAGACCTTCCACAATTCTCTCGCTTCAAGTACAGTCTGCATGACTCACTGTGGGTGGAGCAGGGATATAACACCCCGTCTGCAGCGGACCGCTAATGATTTCCCACACGGTACTGTTTTTCGGGCCACTCCGTGAGAAATTTGGGACTAGAGAAATGTCCATTACAATGCCCGAAAATTGTTCAATAAATGATGTACTGAGGCACATTGGAATCGAATCAAATATTCTGAAAACAGCAGTTAATGGTGAAATTGTTGATATATCCACGCAACTGGATGGCCCATCTGAAATTGCCCTACTTCCACCCGTTTCAGGCGGTTAATCATGCGGAATCTTGAATGGGCGCACTCTGTCAGCAGGGTTCGGTAAGCACATGACATTCGGAACTCAGGAACTTGTAATCGTCCTCGTAGTCTTCTTCATTCTGTTCGGCGCAGAACGATTGCCTAAACTCGCTAGAGCGATGGGGCAAGCCAAGGGAGAATTCCACGAGGGATTGGCCGATATCAAGAACGCTGGAGATTTAACAGAAGATGATCTGGAACGAGGCGGTCGAACCGAAGCTGCAGCATTGGCTGAACAGGCTGAGGAATCCGACGTTGATATCGAAGGGAAAACCCCCGATGAAGTCGAAGATGAAATGGCTGATTAATCAATTGAAAAATTGAATTTTCAATTGGAAATTATATTTTCTTTAGCCTCAATTTTGAGCCGCATTCGGGACAGGATTCACCTTGGTTTTGGGCACTGCCACAACCGATACAAATCAGCGCGTGTGAATGGACTTCATGGACACCATCCTGAATCACTCCTCGCCATGGATGTCCTTTGTGTGAACAGACATTTTGCATTCGATAATCGTCTGTGACCAATGTATGGCCTGTTGAAAATGCAAGTGCAAGAACATCCAGATCCACACCCGAAAGGCCACTGAAGTCCCCCGTTTCTTGACTGGCGGCCGTTGCAATGGCAATCGCAGCAGGTGTTGGAGACTCAAAACGTGGACCTTGAGATTCAATCATTAGATGTCTAGATGGTGATAACCTCTCTACTTCATCCAGTTGACTGTTTGCACAGATTCCTTGCATGAGCATCTCTAACGGCCAAGAGAGTAATGCGGCCGTATCAAGAACCTCCATGTTGGCAAGGCATCATCGGTGTAACATCAGCCTTCCGCACCTGACGATGATGGGAAAGGGTCATCCCTTCTACCACCCGCCTTGCCTACATGGGCCTACTCCCAAGTGGTTTCTGGGATACTTGGGATGCCTACGTTGAATGGTCCATTGACCTAGGTTTACCTGGTTTGGCCATTCTATCATTTACAGAGGCATTCATTCAACCTGTCCCACCTGAAGCCCTGACATTGACCATGTTTGCTGATGCTCAAGGTGACATCGGATCAATTTTCTTAATCTGGCTTGTTGTCACACTCACAAGCGTCGCAGGAGCCTTGCTCGGTTGGTGGTTGGGTAAAATTCTAGGGCGTAATTTCGCTGATCGTTTCATCAAACCCAAACACATTACCAGATTGGACAATTTAATTCAACGATATGGGAGTGCTGGGATATTCATTGCCGCATTCTCACCAATTCCATACAAAGTCCTAGCATGGATTGCAGGCATGGGCGAAATGGATTACCGGCAATTCATTGTGGCTGGACTTTTGGGTCGCGGTCTTCGTTTTGGAATCCAAGCGGTTGCCATCGGAATATGGGGTAACGAATTGTGGTCCTTGTTGGACAATTGGGAAATTTGGGCCATATTGGGAATTCTCACATTGATTGTTTTGGTACCTGCCAAAAAATGGTGGGATGGCCTACTTGATGAGGAAGAATGACCGAACCCCTCATCAACCCGATTGCCTGCGGGGTGCCTGTCGCTCGTGTGGTGTAGCCAGGCCCATCATGGTGGGTTTTCATCCCGCTGACCCGGATTCGAATTCCGGCACGAGCACTTATTTTTCATTGACGTTCACGATATGTCGCCAACATTCCACTCAATAGAATGCCCAATCCAATTCCAACATAGAGACCTTGGGTATGTGCACCATCGCCTGCCAAATCCCTGAATGCAAAGGCAAAGGCCACTGTAATGGGGCCCCCAAGGAATATGAATCGTAAAAACCACTTCGTGACGGTCGGGGGATTGCCAATTGGTCGAAGTGTCACGGACCCTTTTTTCAACAACAATTCCCAATTCAATTCTCTAGTCACTTGCCGCAAGCGTTCGATTGCCATGGGTCTGATTTTCGGACCGGCTTTGGAATTTAATCCACGACCTGTGATGATTCGTACTCGGCCAAGCCAATCACGAGTTTTGATGATGTACTCAATCACCGCTCTAGCTTGTTTTAGGTCCAAATCATGTAAATCTACAGTCAAAACACCTCGATCTCTACGAACATGTGAAGCAATTGTCCACGCTCTTTCATTCGCCCAGGGGAGTGTTGAGGCTGCCTCCTCAATTGGATGAAGTAACATTTGCAAACGGGCGATTGGGTCAACTTCTATGGTGGCTTGTTGGAGTCTTCTACTTCGTTCAACATATCTTACAGAAGTGTAACTGAGTGTGACCACAGTCATAGAGACCCCGAACATACCTCCGACTCTGAATGATTGCTCTAAATTGGAAACGTCCATGCCATTGGCAAAGATGTGCATAAAGAAGGCCATGGTGCCGACCATCAAGCCCAATACGGCCGACAAAGAGAACAAATCCCTCACCCGAAGTTCGGTCATTGGGTACGGCAGTATGTTTTCTCCTATGAAATCGGTGGCAGAGAATTCAACAGGAAGCACATTAGGTGCAATTGGGAGTCGGGCGGGCATGGAGCCCCCGTTCAGGAATGGTTTGGACCAAAGAAATCGGGAAACCAAGGTCGGCCGTTGGGTAATGGGAATTTCAGGATTCTACTTAATCTCAATGTTTCTTGTTCCTTTCTTAATGGATTCTGATTCTGTCCCTGAACTGTCAGGTAGAGCAAATATGATGGATTATTCATCAGAAGATTCCTGGGGTAACAACGATCATGGAGAACATGCAGAAATGGGACATAACCAAAGTCAACACGGAACATTTGCTTGGTCTGACCTGAATCCGTACTATGCATTCGTCTACGCTTTTGGAGATTTTAATTGTCATCAAAAACATGAACGTTCATGGACCATAAATGGGAATCAAATGCCAGTTTGTGCCCGAGATGTGGGCATCTTTCTTGGATTGGCACTTGGCGGGTGGTGGTTCTCTAGGCGTGGCCTAAATCGATGGACTATTCGAGATACATTTTTGACTCTGTTTCCCGATTCATCCACCACACCATTATACAAGAAAGACAAACGATTGTTGGCCATGTTCGGTTTGGGAATATTGTTCTGTTTACCAGTGATACTAGATGGAGGAATTCAGGCCGTAACATCATACGAATCAATCAATTCTGTTCGGATTTCAACCGGAATTCCATTCGGTTTTATTCTCGGATGGTATTTCAGTGCCAGTTTTTCTTCTAGACCTGGGGCTTTTGACTACAAATCTGACCATGTTCGACTACCCGCAGGCGCTCGGTTGTCTGCCCCCCAAAATATCACTGACGAAAGTGAATGATTAGGCTGTACCATTTTGCCACCAAGTCAAAAGTTCCTCACGAGTTGCTGGAGGAGGAATGTCTGCTTTACCAGACCCAAGAATTGCCAATCGCGCTATACAAGAATCGGCAGAATCCGGATGTGATGAAAGGACTGAACTGAGGGCATGTTTCCAAGATGAATTGCTGTGTGTGCGCCTCCATTCTGAAAGGGCCTCTTTCAAAGGCCAAAGTGCCACCCCAATTCGTCCAAACGCTTGCCAATCTGATCGTAACTCGGAACGAGATGCATCACTTCCCACGAGTGAGCGATAGACTCGGACCCAACCCGATTGTTCATGGAAAATTTTCACCATGCGACGCGTGTGTCGCTCTGTTACCATTCGAACTGGCCCAAGCCAAGCTCGCAATTCATGAATCTCCACACTGGGGAGTAGAGAAAGGGTGCCAACAATTGCCAGTACAGGATGACTCAATGGGTCAAGTGGGGCATCCAACCTAGAAGGGGTGTCCTTTCCTTGAATCGCGTCGAGGTAAATCTTGGTTGAATCACGAACAATCTCCCATGGTTTACGGGCATCTAGCCAATCTAAATTACTCCGTGCAGGGCGGGTTTCAACAACATCAAGTGTGGTTTGGCCACGTTGTGAAACCAATGCGAGGCCCAACATATGGAGTTCCACTTCTTCTGGTGATACATTGAGAGGAGGATGGCGTTCGTGGAGGAAACGACGGATTTCAAATTGCAATTTTTTTCGCAAATCGTCCTTCGACCCATCATTGACAATAGGCCCTACAATTCGTCCTGTATCGAATGGTTCTGGCATTGGCACTTTGCCACCTAACAAGTCGTGATATCCTTGACGGATTTGAATCTGGTATTCGTCTGTTTCAAAATATTCTGATTTGTCGAGGGTGATTCGGAGTGTATCATGTTCTATTCTCCGCAATGCTGCTATGGGGTCACAGTCAACCCAAATGCAAAGATCAGGGATCATCGCCGCCGCATTCATTCGAGCGACTTCTTCAATCCCCAAATCTCCAACTACTCCTTGGTATACCAATGAGGAATGGACATTTCGTTCGCTTACAACGGCTCGACCTTGACTCAATCTCGGGCGAATCCAAGTATGGGAATGATCCATTCGATCGGCTGCAAAATAAACCGCTTCACGGGTAGGACCTGCGTCACCTGTTCGGACGGCTTCAACAGCCATCAAACCTAATTCGGCATCCCTTCTTGGTTCAGCCGTGACATCGACACCAGAAAATGTGAATTCTTGTTGAAGTATTTCTGCGATCATTTTCGTGGCTAGACCTTTGCCAGAACCATCCCCGCCCTCTACGGTGATTAGGTACATTTTCGCACCTCAATCCTCATCTTCGATATCTTCGAATTCGTTCTTAATGGCAGATAACATGCCCATCCCTGCCAAAATCAACATTGGCCCAATGAATATTCCACCTCTGCTAAACAATGCAAGACCGCAGAGGTATTGCGTTCGGCGGTAACGTTTCCCACGGCGCGCTTCAGCTGCGCCAACAAATCCAAAAAGAGCAGAAATGACTGTCAAAGATGCGACCACAGATGCAAGTAATACTGCACTTTCTAAGTTAGATTCTCTACGGTGATCTTCCTCAATGGTGCCATCACCTGGAGTCAATGTGAGGGTCATATCGGCTTCATCACCTGGAATGAACGTAATTTTGAGTACCGTGTAACCCGAATGAGATACTTTGAGGACAAATGGCTCTTGAGGGACATCTAACAACGTAAAACGGCCTTGACCATCTGTGTAATCGCTATGCTTAGAGACGATTTGGCCATCCATGTCTATCAACACCACATAGACCTCCTCCATTTCATCCCCTCCCGTTCCGTTATCGATTGAAGACAAAATTTTACCATTGACCGTGGCTGTATTTTCATCTATGAATAGGGGGTTTTCGAGTACATCTTGAGGGTCGGCGGCAAATAATAAGGCTCCGAACCAAAGACCCAATAGAGAACCTGCAACAATCAGAGTAATCGCTACATTACTAGACCATTCAATTGCGTCTTCCTGAGAAGAATAATGAGTGGCCTCTTCGACTTCATCGTCTAATTCCAACTGTACAACGAGATCATCATCACTCATTCCAGGCGCCCCCTATCTGGTGGGTTACGCCCGCCGTCCTTCAAGTTCATGGCTAATAGAATCACAACTGTTGCCACAACAATGACCAGAATGATGTTCGAATAGAATACATTTCCAGCATTAGGTTTGTCGACGATTTTGATACCTTCGGATTCTGTTTCGGGTTCAGGCTCAGGCTCAGGCTCCATGAAAGTAACATTGTACATCTTCGACCAATATTTCCCTGTAATCCATAGGGAATTTGTTGTTGAGTCAAGGGCAATGCCGTTCAAAACTTGTCCACCACTCGGTTTCAAACCGCTCGCATTGATGTATTCGACGACCACGCCTGATACCAAATCAATGCTAACAATTTTTTCTGTCTGGTAAATGTTTGCCATCAACAGACCGCGGTCCATTTCAAGTTCATTTAACAGTGATAAGGATTCATTGTTCAGAGTGACATTCAGTGTTGATTCCAATTCAAAGGTAGTTGCATTTCTAAATTGTAGAACATTGGTCCCATTTGACATGATTAGATGGGTTCCATCGTATGCCAACCCCCAACCTTCACCTTCAT
>Ga0066850_10001251_pt1 | contig 13434 bp, 7 predicted proteins | sample ETNtaG_4_FD_67282 | JGI IMG/M metagenome (GOLD analysis project Ga0066850, IMG submission 67282) | Marine microbial and viral communities from oxygen minimum zone, Eastern Pacific Ocean - ETNP201406SV67 | ecosystem: Environmental > Aquatic > Marine > Oceanic | place: Pacific Ocean: Eastern... | reverse complement strand
AAGATCAGCTTCTGATGTTCCAGCATTAACTCCATCAATAAATATAGCAGCTGTTATAGAACCACTACTTTCATAATCACTTAGGTTACTTAATAATCCATCTCCATCACAGTCCCAATCAGGAGCTCCACCAAGTATAAATGAGGTTAAAATAGGTATAAAATATAAATTTTTAATTGAAGTATAAAATTTCATAAAAAAAGCATCTCCTTTTTGCCTTTGTAATTAAATATTAATCGAGGGACAGACCAAATATAATAAAGTAAAATTATGTAACGCAATCTTTATAAATATATATTAGAATTATTTTATAAATGGCCAAAATATTGGAATATAATGACTTGCAATAAACCAAAATATCAATGTTATAGGCAAGCCAGCAATCATGAAATCTTTAAATTTATATTGTCCAGGTGCAAAAACCATTAAATTAGTTTGATACCCAATTGGCGTCATGAAACTTGCAGACGCACCAAAACAAATCGCCATAAGAAATGTTCTAGTTGGATCAATTAATAACATTGAATCCATAGATTGGAAATGATTTGACAATAGAATTGCTAATGGACACAAAATAATAGCAACAGCTGCATTTGATATGAATGCTGATGTTACAAATGTTATAAAATATAAAATAGAAACTACATAAGCGATTTGTTCTTCAATACTAAATTCCCAATTATTTACAGCATTTATAATATAATCGCTTAAATAACTAGCAGCGCCCGTATTTTCCATAGCTGTTCCAATAGGTATTAAGAGTGCAATTAAAAAAATTACTGGCCAATTAATAGCTTCGTAAACATCTTCCATTGATATCGACCTTAATACCAAAAGGAGTATTGATCCCAAAATAGCTCCTTCAGTAATTGATAACATTTGCATAGATGCTAAAAACATAATCATAGGTATAATAAGTATAGACAACCACCAATATCTTTCATATCTCAAATGGATATCCAATTCTTCAAGAATTATCAAATCATTAGATCTTCTTAAATTTTCTATTTTATCTTTCGGAACCATTATAAGCAATGTATCTGAGAATTTCAGTTTAACATGCGCAACCTTATCACGCAATAACTCAGAATACCTTTTAATTGCAAGAACAAATGAATTATAAGTATCTCTATAATTTAATTGACTTAATGTTTTTCCAATAATAGTAGAATTTTGAGGAATCAGCCCTTCAATTAAGACATGATTATTACCTGTTAATTCATTTTGAGAAAGCTTAATATCTGATAATAAAAGTAATCCTAAATCTTTTTTGAAATTTATAATATCATTAATGTTTATTTGAACCAATAAAACATCATTTCTTCTAATAATAACATCTGATAAAGAAATAGTTAAATCAACATTGTTTCTTATAATTTTTACAATATCAAAATCATAGATAGAATCAATTCCCAAATCATTGATAGATTTTCCAATTATTTTAGAACTTTCTTCAAGCTTGAATTCTGTTAAATATGTACTTAAATGATACTTTTGTGTTAATGAAGAAATAATTGATCTTGAAGGTAAAAACCATCTACTTATTAATAAATTATAAAATATTCCTATAATAACAAAAATAGATCCTAGTTTTGCAAACTCAAACATTTTAAAAGGCTCTAACATTGAGTCTTCTAAAAATGAATTCACAATAAGATTAGTTGATGTTCCTATCAGTGTCAATGTTCCTCCAAAAATTGCTGCGTAAGATAATGGCATTAATATTTTTGTTGGACTTATATGAAACCTCTGACATAATCTAAATGCTAAAGGAATAAAAATTGCAACAGCTGCAGTATTATTTATAAAACCTGATATCAAAGAGGTTGTAATAAAAAATATAAAAAATGTAATCCATTTATTATTTCCTCCAAGCCTATATAAATAATTTGATAATACTTCTAGAAAGCCTGTTTTGACAAGTGCTTTACTTATAATAAATATTGCCCCAATAGTAATTACAGCTTTATTACTAAACCCAGCAATTGATTCTTCGATTGTTATAATATCAAATACTAATAATAACCCTAAAGCACCTAAAGCTGTAACTTCCATAGGGACTATTTCAAAAGAAAATGAAATAATCATCAAACCTACTATAATTAAAAATTGAATTAATTCAGGATTTAATTCATTCATGTTAAATTCTCATTATTTATTTATTTTGGGAGTAATTTATTAAATATATTAAATATATATTCAAATAAATCTATTACAAAGATTAAAGGGCCTTTAATGCTAAAGGCCCTATTCAATTATTCTATTTTATTAAACTTCAGCCATTTTTTTTTCGCAAATAGTATCCATTAAAGCAAAACATACTTGATATGGGTCCATATTTGCTGAAGGTCTTCTATCTTCTAAATAACCATAACCATCATTTGCAGTACCCATAGGGATCCTAATAGAAGCTCCTCTATCACTTACACCATATCTGAAATCATTAATACTACATGTTTCATGTAATCCTGTTAATCTTTCTTCATTACTAGAACCATAAACAGCAATATGTTCTTCATGTTTTTTTGATAATTTTTCACAAGCAGCTTCAATAACTTTTAAACCACCTTTTTCTCTCATAGCCTTAGTACTAAAATTTGTATGAGCACCCGCTCCATTCCAATCACCTTGAACCGGTTTAGGATCTAAAGTTGCACTTACACCATAATCTTCACCTATACGATACAAAAGCCATCTTGCAATCCAAAGCTGATCAGAAACATCTAAAGGACCTATAGGTCCAACTTGAAATTCCCATTGAGCTGGCATTACCTCAGCATTAATTCCAGATATTTCAAGACCAGCAAGCAAGCAAGCTTCTAAATGATCTTCTACAATATCTCTTCCATACACTTCATCTGATCCAACACCACAGTAATAACCTCCTTGTGGTGCAGGGAAACCATTGTCCGGCCATCCAAGAGGCTTGATTCCATCGAAAAAAGTATATTCTTGTTCTATACCAAACCAACAAACCTCATCAGAAAGTTTTTCAGATAATTTTCTCAAGGCAGCTCTAGAATTACTTTTATGTATACTACCATCTGCATTAAAAACTTCACACATTACTAAAATATCATCTTGACCTCTAACAGGATCTTTATAAAAACTAACAGGTTTTAATAAGCAGTCACTATCAGAACCCTCTGCTTGCTGAGTACTCGACCCATCAAATCCCCAATCAGGTAATTGAGCTATTTCTGTAATTGGCCCATTAACAATTTTTGTTTTACTGCGCAATTTTGATGTTGGTGTATGACCATCAATCCAAATATATTCAGCTTTGATTTTACCCATAAAGTCTCCTTTGTAATTTAAGTTTTAAATGATGTTAAAATAATTTGTGTTTCTGTTCGGCTAACTCCAGGCCATTGCTGGATTTTTCTTAATAATTTTTCTAAAGATCCAGTGTTTTTAGTATTAATCAACAATACATGTGACCCATTGCCTGTCGTTGTAAAACATTTTTCTATATCTTTTTCTTTTTTTGCTTTATCGATAAAAAAACTATATTTAGTTGACGATTCAGATATTATAGTTATAATAGCAGAAATGTCTAATCCAATTTTTTTTGAATCAATTATAGCAGAGTAACCTTTTATTATACCAGAATCCTGTAATTTCTTTATTCTATCAATTACAGTAGGAATTGAAACACCTATTTTTTCAGATATACTACTAGCTGGTTCCCTACCAGACACAGCTAAAATATCTAAAATTTTCTTATCTTTATCATCAATCATATTAAAATTGGAATAATAAAATTTAAAAAAATATAAGATAATTTACAAATACTATAAATATTTTTTAATAACACTTAATTTTATTAAATTATATTGCATAATATTTAATTTTTATTAAATGAACATAATAATATATCATAATCCTATGTGAAGTAAGTCACGAGAATCCGTGAAGATTCTAGAAAACAAAAATATAGATTTTAATATTATTGAATATGTGAAAACTGGTTTAAATAGAAATACCCTGATTAATATTTTATCAGTTCTTAATAAAAAACCTATTGACATAATTAGAAAGAAGGATAAAAATTTCACACAATTAAATTTAAAAGAAGAACAATTAAAGAATGATGAAATTCTATTAGATAGCTTGATTGATAATCCAAAAATTATGCAAAGACCAATTATTATCAATAAAGACAAAGGCGTTATCGGAAGGCCTCCTGAAAATGTTTACAAGATATTATAAGGATAATATAATATTAATGATAGAAAGTATATCTACAACATTTATTACTCTATCACCATTTACATCCGCAGCAAACAATTCACAACTATTAAAATCTAAAGTTCCTATTATATGATTTACAATTGCAACAACATCAATTACATTAATTATTGAATCTTCATTTATATCCATTAGGATAAAAGAACAATCATCAATTGTAAATTTAATTGCTAAACCACCTACAAAAGTATTTCCTGAATCTGGAAATCTAGATCCGTAATCTTTATTACTACTAAATAAATATTCAACACCATCATCTTGATTTATAGATTCTATGCCAATAGTTGAGTAATTTCCATTTGAATCAAAATCCCATATTTCTTTATATTGAAAAATTATATCACCATTAACAGATTGCCCTGATTCAATTCTTGGTAATAATATAACCTGGAATGTTTCTTTTTTACAGTTTGGACATATTTCATCATCTTCACCGTTTGATACATTATCCCATTCTACGATTAATCTATCATCAGAATCATAATCAGGACTACCTTCATCATGGTAATACCATACGTTAAATGGTTCTGTCCCTTGATTATCATCAAGATCATCCATAAATGGAGCAATCATTGCAGATGGACCCATTGGATTTGGAATAGAAAAATTCCAAAAATAACTCACATCAGTAGGTTCAAATGAAATCCATCCATTTGAGCAAATTGTTAGAGCTTCTCCAGCTAAATATTTTTCACCAAAATATGTAAAATCAAACGGAAGATTTATAGTTGTAATGGTATCATCATACAAATTTAAATTTTCACCTTGCAACAACTGAGTTCCATTTATTTCCACCCAATCGTATCTAAACCCTTCTAAATCACTAAAAAAACTATCATCATCACATATGGAATCTTGATCATCGCAATTCGGATTATAAAAATCATATGCACGATATCCAAAATTGCAACGTGGTGATACATTTTCTTCAGGATAAAATGAATTATTTGAACTTACAATTATTTCTAATTCATCTGAATATAAATTGTATTGAGATGAATTAAACTGAGGATTAACAACTACTCTATCTCCAATATTATAATCACTTGTTATATACATACTTTGATTACTTACTAAAATTTGTTCTCCCATTGATAAGGATTCGATAGTAAATGATTCATCATTAAGAACAATCTCAAAAGCATCAATATCATAATAACTAGAGTTCCCAACACTAATATCAAAATTATAACCTTCACCTGCAACTGCAAATGCATCTCCAGATATTTCCAAATCAATATTTATTGATATATTTTCATTAACTATCATTCCATCATCAGAATCAAAATCTATAGTTATTTTTTTCTGCAAATATTGCGCTTTATTTAAATATAATTCAAGATCAGCTTCTTCACTTAAATCAAAATCTATAATAAGCATGCCGTTACTATCTGACATACCCTTATAAATAGAATACCTATCAACTGTTTCACAAGAGTTAGACCAATTGCACCATATATAATTATCACATACTTCCTGATCTGGTTCTTGCGAACAATCAAAAGAAGGTTCAATTAAATATTCAAATGGTTCACCATTTTTAAAAAGTGATCCAACAACATCTTCTAAAGGATTTCCAGCTTCATCATATAAAAATGTTACTATATGTGATGAAACAAGCGATTCATCCATAACACCATCAGAATCTAAATCAAGATTAGAATCTAAAATTTTTGGCTTTTCTAAAAAAACCGGTAAACTAGGATCACCTATGACACTATAGACATGATGATAAAATAAATCAATCACTGTATTACCAACTGTTAAACCAGAAAACTCATCAATTAAAGCATGCTTTCCCAAATGTAGTGCAGGAGCAATTTCTGGTGTAGTACCTTTAAGTAAACCATCCCACATTACTCCACACATCACATTATTAAATCTAGTATCTGTATCTAAATCAGAAGGACCTACCATAGCAGCTGCACCTTTAGGAGATTGTATGGTACCTGCTGTAGTTAAAACTTCACCAAAACATTTATCTAATCCAGTTCCTATATAATCATTACCAAAATCTCCAGTGTTACATACAAAACTCATCACAACAGGCATTCTCCATTGATTAGTAAGCGCTAAAACCTCTTCACGATGAACATAAGGTTTATGCCATCCATTAGCATCACCCCATCCTCTGTAATTAATTACACCTACCCCTGTATTCCAAGAATCTTGTATGGTAGAATTATATGTTGCAGTTTGATAATTATATTGATGAAAATATGCAGTATCAATTGCTGTTTCTAAATATCCATAATCTACAAGCTCTTCAAAAAGCCAATGTGAAGTCCAAACAGGAGTTACAGGCCATTCTGAAGGGTCGACCTCAAGTCCCTCTGCAGTTTTATAGTTCCCCGCAACTAATAATGCTTTATCAAAATGCGATAAATCATCATTAAGAATATTCAAATATTGATTAGTAACATATTGTATACTTCTACTTTTAATATTTAAAAAATCAACATCATTTTGGATTGACCATCTACCAATAAAAAATAAAGGGGAATATGGATCTTCCAAATATGAATAAGGATAATCAGTTACATCAATCTCTTCTTCATTGTATGAGTTAACTGTGAATGTAGGGAGTTCATATGGTCCATTTACATCACCAACAAGTAATACATACTCTAACATACCATTACTTTCACTATCATAAGCTATAAGATAATCTTTCAATTCTTCCTTTGATAAAAACCCCTCAGTATCATAACTAATAACTTTAACATTAAACCCCTGACTATTTTTGAACTGAATAAAATCACCACCATAAATTTCATTTTCAAGATAACTTTCTAATGAATTTGATGCCAATACTATTAAGTAATCACCTCTCCCATATACCTGATTTGTTGAGTTTAAATCAAAAGCCTTAAATGACAAGGGGATACTAGGAAGTAATAAACTTAGGATTATTATAGTAACTATTTTTTTTATCATAAATATTAATTAGTTAATATTATTTCAACTAATAAAACAACATCAAAAACATTCAATTGACCATCAGCATTTAAATCTGAATTACAATTTATAAGATTATCAAAAACTACATTTCCAATAATCACATTAATAAGAAAAACTATATCTTCTATATCAACATTCAAAGAATCATTTAAGTCCCCTTGCATGCATGATTTATACAAAACTTCTAGATTATCAATAGAAAAGCCTCTATAATTTACTGTATCATCTGTATTGAACATTATTTTTAAAAATTTATTTTCATCACTAACATTAAATGGTATGAAAATGTTTCTCCACTGATAATCATGCCCTGTTATTTCAGTAATTGTACTTGAACTTACACCATCAATTGATTCTAAACTCAAAATCAACTTATCATTTTCCCATTCAATTTCATTTTTTAATCTTAATTGCAATACTAAATTTTCATTAAACCCATCCAAAGACGTTAAATCTACAATTGATTTACAAAATAGAGAGAAATTGCCTTCATAATAATCATCAATTTGACTATACAAAATACCATCGTCAACTATAAACCCATTACTATTTAAATTTTCCCATTGATTTAAATCATTGAAATTTTCTATCAATAGACTTTCTTTATGTCTTACATCTACATTTAATGATAAATCTTCATTTAAAATAGTTGTAAAAAATTCAGGATATGAACTATCAGAATAAATCATGATTTCATATTCACCTTCAGGATATTGTAAAAGTTCAACACTGTTATCTAATATAAATTCATCTATATTATTTCTATAACTCACAAATGCTTTTAAATCAAAATTTTCAGAATTATTAATATTTAATTGAATATCATATATAGGTAATTCCTCTAAGACTACGTTTAATTCAGTGATTGAAAAATTTGAAGAAGTAACTGTTTCTAAATATGATTCATAACCATGCTTTGAAACTTTTATAGTATAAGTTCCATCATCTAACAATCTTCTAAATCTCCCAAATTGATCAGTTCGTCTTTCTGATAGCATTGGACCACTTAATTCCAATACCTCAATAGAAGCAGACAATGGATTCCCTGAATTATCTGTGACTAAACCAGAAATTTGATTAACATTAGGGCCATTTTGAATTGTTGAACCAGCACCCTTTTTAAGAAGATACATCAAGCCTTGCATATTTCTTTCAATAGTATCATCAATTAAATTAATATTATCAGGTTGCATATTACTAGAACCAACTTCAATCAAATACTGGAAACAACCTGTTTCTTTATAAAACCAATCATGTGCATTTCCTCGCATACTTATGCTATTACCTGGATAATAATATCCTAAACCATCTTCTGTTGGAATTAAAGCTGCTATTTCTTCACCTAACCCTTTAATTATCGAAAGATCTGGAGCTGCTTTTTCATTTTCCCACAACCAAGAAGAAATTACTTTTTCTGCCACACAGCCAGACCTAGAACTATGATATGCTATTGATAAAAGAAAATTATTTTCTAATGCAAAGTCTCTAATTGCTACAATCTCTGGTTCAGAAAAAGGTGCAGAACCTCTATAATAATCATAATTAGAAAGATAAGATGGATTAGCCCCGCAACCAGTATCTAATTGATTTATTTTATCACCAAAAATCCAATTGAAATCATAATTTCTATTTAAATCCACTCCATCAATATCATCTCCAGCACCTACAACAAAATCAAACACATTATTAGCATTCGCATCATATTTATTTTTTCGATAAAAAACATCTTGTTGCCAGTCCCCTAATGAATCATACCATCCATGAACAACATTTAATCCTTCAGGATTATGAGTTGGAACTATCCAAACTTCTGATTGTGATAAAACAGAAAGAATTGAATTTGCATAAGTTGAATTTCCTGGACTAGTAGGATTTAGCAACCATTCGATTAACTCAATTGATATTTCTAATCCATAAATTTCTTCAGCATGACATTGACCTAGAATCAACATCCTAGGTTCATCTTCATCAATATTTGCATTAAATGAAATTTTAATGGCCCAAATCGGAAGATTATCTACGCCAGAATAACCAATAATTTCATGATGAAAGATTATACCCTCTCCTGGTATGCCAGGAAATGGATTATCATTTGAGCCAAACTCTGAATTCCAATCTATTATTTTTTGTTCTAATTCGTGGTATGTAGTATACCTTTCAGATAATATACTTTCTGAAATCAGAAAAGATAATGATAGGAATACACAAAAGAAATAGGTCATTACATTCTATAATGATAATATTTGATTAACAAGTGATACAATATCTATAACATTAATAATAGAGTCACCATTTAAATCTGCTGCGCATAATTGTGCACTGTTAAAATCTGATGCTCCTAATATATAATTAACAAGTGACACTATATCAATTACATTAATAATTGTATCTTGATTAATATCACCTAAAGTACATAGTGGACCAGAGTTAACAGTTATTGACTGAGCATATATATTTGTAAAATTAGCTTTCCCAGAACTTCTCAAATCATTCCAGTATATAACGTATGAATTATTTGACTCATCATATAACTCAATTTGAGGATTTTTTTGAGGAAAATAACTCTCATTGCAAACAGCAATACCATTTTCAGAATAAATTAAACTACCATTTGTTATCTGTTGTAAATAAATATCTTCATTACCAGCAAGATTATCAGTATAGTTTCTATCGTCTTGCCATACAACTAAATAACTACCATCTAAAGTTGAGTAAACATATGGTTCTACTTGATTAACAGAATACAAATCACCTACAATCAATTCATCACCCAAAATCAATGATGATGAAATAGAGACACATAAAATATCAGCCCAGCTTATAGTTTTTAATGGACACTCACAATTTCCATCCTCGGTACAATCATCAGGATTAGTATATGTACAATTTTCTAGAGTCCCTTCACATGGTATTCCTTGAAAGTCTGAACATTCTTGGGCTGAATTTCCATCTTCGTAGCATATAAATATCTCACTTAACAAATCATTATATGTAGTTGTTGCATTTTCCTGTTTTCCTTCTTTAGATACTAAGGAAATACCTGATAAATCTCCTGATATTTCCCCATTGACTGATACCATTTGGCCATATATATCTGAATCTACAGTCCCAGAAGTTTCCCTCAAATATGTAATAAACACTCCAGAATCTGTCAATACAGACCCTTGATAAATTTGTTTTTCCCCAGAATTATCAACCGATATATTTGAACCTGGTAAAATATTTCCTTGATAATCAAATATTGCTAATTCTACAGATAGTCCTGTCAACCAACTCTCAGATTGATATATTGCTACAAATCCCAACCCTTCAATCTCATGCAGTGCCTTTACATTTTTATCTCCTATACCATCAGAAGTTAAATTAATTGGATTTGAGAATATAGCATTTCCATCAGAATCAAATTTTTGCAATAAAACATTGTAAGCAAAATTATTTATCTGTTCAGAAAATACTAAATATCCAAATCCATCTGTAGCATTCACATAATCAAAAGTATCCCAAAACTGAGGATACTCGGTATTATTAACAAGTTTCCCTTGGTCATCACCCAAAATATTTAGATTTTGATCTAAAAGTTGATATCTTAATGATGGACCAATAGCTAATGATGTTGAAAAAAAATGTATAATATTACCATCTAACTGACTAATTAATGGGGAATCATGACCTCCACTAACTTCACCATTTTCATTGTATGATAAATAATTACTCAATTTATATCCATCTACTTGTTCTGAGTTTTCCCAATTATTATAAATTTTTTGACCGAAATTAATAACCTCTCCAGCTCCGAATCTTTGATCAGACCAACCTATAATACCTCTATTATTTCCTAAATAACAAGAAGTAGGTTTAGTTGCATATGTACTAACAGTATTTCCATCAATTCCCCAATACATTTCTCGCCCATCTTGTTCAAGAGATATTTGCCCTGAATTTTCTATATGTTGAACATATACTCCAGGACTTCCCGTTCTATAATCTCCCCAAATCACAAATGCTCCTTGATCTAAATCAGGCCTAACAACTGGTGCTTCTTGAGTTTTTTTTCCATTAGTTATTTCTAAACCATTAACATCATATTCAAGTATACCATTAGCATTAACTTGTTGAAAACGAATATCATATTTATCATCATTTAAATTACTTTCCCAAGCAATATAAGCACCTCCATTACCATCGGTAGATAAACGAGCAGCTTTATGGTCTACTCCAAAGCTGACACTTTGCGAATCAACTCCTATTTCAATTTCTTCTGACCACTCAAGGCCTTCCTCAGGATTAATTTTCTGCATATATATATGATTATTATCATCAATAAAATCAGAATCTCTTCTATCAGACCATACAACAAAAGCCCCATTAGCATCAGCTTTAACTCTTGGCTTATACTGTCTATCTAAAGCTGAACATACTATTAAATCTTCATTAAAGACTAATGAACCATCCATATTAATAAATTGTGCATAAATATCATCATCGCCAGCTCTATCATCTTCCCATACAATAACTGATACAGTTTCATTATAATAAGTAACTCTAGGATAAGATTGATTACCTGATTCTTCTGATAATAAAATACCATCATATGATGGATTATTCAAAGTAGGCCATAATAAATTACAATCAGTATCAAGCCTCTGTGCATATAAATCATGTTCATTATTATTATTAGTAAATGACCATACCAGTATTGCTGATCCAGGTGCTGCAACTTCTAAACTAACACCACCAAAATTTAAATCAGATGAAATCAATTCTACTCCTACGCCAGGATTAATAATATCATTTTCATTAGGTCCTAAATGTGTTCCATATACAGGAGGAACTCCTGAACCAGATTCATCCTTCCAAATAGCAAATGCTCCACCTTGACCATCAACACATAAATTAGGAGAAGTCTGTTTACCAGAAACTGAAGTTAAAGAAACTCCCAATTCATTCCATGCTAAGGAACCATCTGCAAGAATATGTTGAGCATAAAAATCACCATCATCTGGTTCATCTCTATAATCTTTCCATATAATATATGCCCCACCATTGCCATCATTTACTAATTGGGGATCTTCTTGTCGACCTGGAGCTTTAACTACAATTTGACCATCACTATTCCACAATTCATTGCCTTGAGAATCAATTTTTTTTGCATATATATCCCTACCTCCATCTCTAGTATCTGACCATGCAAAAATTACATCACCATTGTTACCAATATCAGCAGTACGTTGCCACTCGATATGATAGCCTTGCCTAATAGGAAGACCATTATCTTGCCAATCAAATTGACAAATAGATAAAGATATTAAAAAAAAGACAAAAAATAATTTATTAATCAATTTCATAATTATAAATTTCCACCCCATATTTAGTTGCTACAATTACATAAGAATCTTTATAAACTTTTGCTGAATATGAATGAGATGAAACAATATGATTTAAAAATACAACATTATCACTTAGACCATCCCAACTATACAACAATACTCCATTACTACCACATGATAGAATTAACAACTCTTTATTTTCATCATAATAAATGTTATTAATTGTAAAGTTACTTGAACCAAATATAGGCATATCATCGATATTATGCCCACCATGTTGACGTAACGTTATGTAACATCCATCATCAACCATTCCAGTTATAACAAAATCATTATAAATATAAATGGACTTCACTTTTGAATTTGTTCTGAAATCTTGATCAAATTCTATCAATCCATTTTCAACAAAATCATAAATAGAAATTGAATAAAATTCATTATTAAACAAACTTACTTCATTATTTCCTGATACATTTACAGATATCAACGTACCACAATTACTATCTGTGTTGATACTGTTATTTGATAAATTTCCAATCATTTTATTTCCAGATATCATAACTTCAAAAGACTTAGAATTAACATCACCTTGAAAAATAAAATTCCCAGAGCCATCTTCAACGCCTGTTAAACATTTAATAAAATAATTATTTGGTCCTGGAACACATTCTTCTTTATATAATTCCATAAGATTCTGACCATAAAAATTAAATTCAAAATAGCCAATATCAGAATTTATATTATACAATAATTTTCCATTATCTGTAAACATAATAGAGTTTTCAGGTAAGCTACATCCTTCTTCTATGTTATTATTTAATGAAGTATAATAGTTTATATCAAGTTTACTCCCATTAGAATTTTTTAAAATATATTCATCATATGGATTTGCTAT